>Ga0302265_1000355_pt1 | contig 32007 bp, 29 predicted proteins | sample III_Bog_E1_1_FD_194556 | JGI IMG/M metagenome (GOLD analysis project Ga0302265, IMG submission 194556) | Peat permafrost microbial communities from Stordalen Mire near Abisko, Sweden - III_Bog_E1_1 | ecosystem: Environmental > Terrestrial > Soil > Wetlands > Peat | place: Sweden: Abisko...
TTGTATGTACCTGTCGGTTCAAAATCAGCTTATCAATCGGCTAACCAGTGGAAAGATTTCGTAAACATAGTGGAAATGATAACAGATGTACCGGCAGTAGATTATACAACTATAAAGTTGTATCCAAATCCTGTTACAAACGGATTCTATATTGAAACCGGAGAGAAAATCAATGCTGTGTCGGTTTACAATCTGAACGGTACAATGATTCTTTCAAAAAAGGTTATGGACAATAACTTTATAGATGTCAACACGCTTGAGTCAGGAGTTTATTTAGTAAAAGTCCAGACTGAAAATGGTATAATCATGAAAAAACTAATAAAAAAATGACTTTAAATATGAAATTTTATCTGCTATTTAAATCAAAACAACCCCGATCTATAGCTATTGTTTGTTTACAATTCATATTTTATTAATTTTCGCGTATAAACCTATCGGACAAATCCGATAGGTTTATTTTTGCTTTTTTTCTAACTTATTTATTTTCAAAAAACACCTTAATGGACTATATTTAATTTTTCCTTTCCATTATGGCAGTTTTTTTGTACTTTTGTAGCTTAAAATATAAAGTTTCTATATGCAACCAAGAATATTAAAATCCGCTTTGTATAATTTTCATATTATCGGGTTAATGTTAACGTTAAAGTTCATATTATCAGCACAAAAGAATAATATTTTAGCTTCGTTTGCCATTATCATTTCGGTTTTTATTATTTTTGTTCTCTATAAGATGGCGGTTCATTTTTGCGAAACTGAATTTAATGGAATCATCAAATACGGACAGGCTTTCAGTTATATTTTTCTACTCTATTTTTTTGGTTCAATTGTTTCTTCAATTGTCATCTTTATTTACACAAGTTTTATTGATACCAACTTTTTAGGAATGACACTTGAACAGGTATTAAAAATGTATGACGACATGAAAATTCCACTCGATGATAAGATGAGTAAAATTCTTGATACAATCTATAAACCTACCACATATTCATTTGTAAATGTTTTCTTCAGTATGATTATTGCTGCCTTCTGGGGTTTAATATTAGCCGCTTTTGTAAAAAAAGAGAAAAGCATTTTTGAAAAATAGGATTTTGTCAATTTCACAGTTTTACTTAAGCCAAATAAATTGAAACGAAAAACAATATGGATATTTCAATAATAGTACCTTTATTCAACGAAGAAGAATCGCTTCCAAAACTATTTGAGTGGATCGAACGTGTCATGAATGATCATAGCTATACCTTTGAGGTAATCTTTGTAAACGACGGTAGTAATGACAATTCGTGGGAAGTAATTGAAACACTTCAAAAAAAATCATCAAACATCAGAGGAATTAAGTTTCGTCATAATTATGGTAAATCACCTGCATTGTATTGTGGTTTCAAGGCTGCAAAAGGAGATGTAGTTATTACAATGGATGCTGATCTGCAAGATAGTCCGGATGAGATACCCGAATTATATTCAATGATTAAAAATGAAAATTATGATTTAGTATCCGGGTGGAAAAAGAAGCGGTACGATTCTACATTCACAAAAAATATCCCATCTAAATTATATAATGCAACAGCCCGTAAAGTGACAGGATTAAAACTTCATGATATGAATTGCGGTCTTAAAGCATATAAGAATGAAGTAGTCAAAAACATAGAAGTTTTTGGTGAAATGCACCGTTATATTCCATTTCTTGCTAAGAATGCCGGATTTACTCATATCGGAGAGAAAGTGGTTGAACATCGAAAACGCCAGTTCGGTGAAACTAAATTCGGATTAAACCGTTTTGTAAATGGATACCTGGATTTAATGACTTTATGGTTTTTGTCAAGGTTTGGAAAAAAGCCGATGCATTTTTTCGGATTATTCGGAAGCTTAATGTTTTTGCTCGGATTTTTTGCAGTAGTTGCTGTTGGAGCTAATAAATTAGTTGCCATTATAGAACATGTCAAAGCCCCGTTAGTTACTGAAAGTCCTTATTTTTATTTATCAATGCTGGCTATGATGTTAGGAACTCAACTCTTTTTAGCCGGTTTTATTGGCGAAATAGTAGCACGAAACTCTTCTGAACGGAATAATTATCTGATTGAAAAGGAGATTTAGTAATCGGGTTGATGCGTTCCGTGTTCCATGTTCAGTGTTCCGTGTTCCGTGTTCCGTGTTCTGTGTTCCGCGTTTCGTGTTCCGGATTGATGATTCTGAGTATTGGTTGATTAGTTATTTAAGCGGAAAAAGACTACAAGTTCTAACCAATCGTAAATTGTAAATTAGCCATTGGTTGATTGCTTAATAATAGGAGAAGATACTGATCATAGAATTTAGACTTAAAGGATGAAACAGATTTTATTAGTTGGAATAGGAGGATTCATCGGAAGTATTGCCCGTTTTTTTGTTTCGAAGTTAAACCTGAACGGACATTTTTTGTCAATTCCAATGGGGACACTGACTGTAAATATTTTAGGGAGCTTTATTATTGGATTTATTGTCGGGATTTCAGCAAAAAGTGAAATAATTACACCAGGGTTGCGTTTATTTTTAATGGTAGGAATTTGTGGTGGTTTTACAACATTTTCGTCTTTTACTCTTGAGAATATGACTTTAATGCAAAACGGACAATTTTTATCTGTTTTAATTTATACAGGGCTAAGTATATTCTTTGGATTTTTAGCAGTTTATTCAGGATATGTAGCTTCAAATTTATTGTAATATGAATTCAACCGAGAATAGCATCTTAAAAATATATGCAAGTAGTACCGATCAAATCGGTTACGATCTGTTATATGAGCATTTAGTTGTATTGGCCAAAGAAAAAGGGATTGCCGGAGTAACAGTTTATCGTGGAATAATGGGTTATGGATTAAGCAGTACGCGGATCAGCTCATCAAGGTTTTGGGAATTAACAGAGAAACTACCAGTTGTGATTGAAATGATAGATAAAACAGGGGTGCTGGATGTCTTTTATAAATTAATTGAAAACGATTTGAAATCGCTGCCAAAAGGTTGTTTAGTTACAATTCATCCTATTGAAATAAAGCTACAAAAAACAGGGACTAAAAAAAAGTCTGAATAATATCAATTTACTGAATGGAAACAACTGACATTCTTAAAATAGTTTTACCGTCTTTAATTGTATTTTTGACTGCATACTTTTTGATTGACAAATTACTGCGCAATGAAGGGAAAAGACGAATGTTCGATTTACGCAAAGAAAGCCAATCGATTCTTACTCCTATCCGGCTTCGTGCATATGAAAGATTAATACTCGTTTTGGAACGAACAACTCCTGCTGCCATGATTGTAGATGTAGCTAAACCGGGAATGACAAACACCGAACTTCATACACAATTATTAGCGTCTATACGACAGGAATTTTCGCATAATTTATCCCAACAGATTTATGTTAGTAATGAAATCTGGGTTTGTATACGAAGTGCACAGGAAAGTTTACTTCGACTTGTAAATACTTGTGCTGCTCAGTTTAATCCAAATAATTCAGCTACAGAGCTGGCTGAACGTATTATTCAGGTTTACAATGCCAGTGAACAAACACCAACTGAAATGGCAATTGAATTACTAAAAAAAGAAGTCCGACAATACTTCTAACAAATATTAGTTTTCTTTTTATAGTATAGTTTTAAAAATTTTAATAATCCGATGAATCACTGAATGAATAAATCAATTTTCATAGTGTTTATAGTGTCAATTTTATTGATTGTTTCATGTGCCACAGATGATACATGTACCCAAACAAAATATGTAACATTGACAGCTGATTTTTTTCATGTTTATTACAATGATACCACACAATTAAAGGCGATATATGCATTGAGTGACAGTTTAACGGTTCAGGGATTGAGACTTGACACTTTAACAGGGAAATACACTCCGGTAGATTCAATTTTGTATAATAATTCGCCACAAAGTACAATTAATTTGCCTTTAAATAATTTTTCAACCCATTCGACATTTAAACTTAAATTTAAAACGATATCAGATACTATGACAATTTATCATACCAATCTGAATGATTATTTATCGTTGGAATGCGGATGCATAGTACTTCATAAAATTGATACGGTAACTATCACCAGACATTTTATTGATTCAGTTCGAATAACCAATCACGACGTAAATACCATCAATGCGGAGAATATTCGTTTATATAAGTAGTATCCTTCTTTGTCTGCTATTTATAACAGCAAGTGCACAGAAGAAGAAGAACAAACCGATAGTAGTTCCTCCTGATTCGACCGTTTGGTTAAATGGCTTTTCGGTACAGGCAGATATTGGCTCCCTGATTACATCCACTTTGATGTCAGGTGACTCATATTCTTCGGAAGCATCTATTCAAATGGACTTAAAACACAAGATATTTCCGACTTTCGAATTAGGAGTTGCAGGTGCCAATCATCTTTCAAACGACAATATCGGGTTCAAAACAAATGGAACATTTGAAAGATTTGGAGTTGATTTTAACCTGCGAAAAAGAAAAATAGACTCAAAACCTACAAATAATTTATTTATTGCAGGGCTAAGAATAGGAATGAGTCATTTTAATTATAATGTAACGAATGTGCTCATTACAGATGATTATTGGGGAGGTTCTGTACCGCTCAATTATATGAACCAAACCTCCTCAAAAATATGGTATGAAATTGTTGTAGGAGTTCAGGTCGAAGTACTTAAAAACGTATTTATGGGCTGGACAATTCGCAATAAAAATTTAATAAGTCAAGACATTCCGGGTGTAATAGCCCCCTGGTATATTCCCGGTTTTGGTCAGAATAATGGTGCAAACTGGGGTTTTAATTATACATTAGGGTATCACTTCGGTCCAAAAAATAAGTTTATAAAAAGCAAAAAGATTTTACTCAATCAAAAAACAACAAAATAAATAATAAATCAGATCAATTAAGTATGAATTCAATCCAAGTTTTAAACCGTGCAGCAAATAATATTCGGATATTAGCTGCCTCTGCTGTTGAAAAAGCAAAATCAGGTCATCCTGGTGGAGCAATGGGTGGAGCAGATTATATTAATGTACTTTATTCTGAATTTTTAGAATATGACCCTCAAAACCCAAGATGGGTAAGTCGTGACAGAATGTTTCTTGATCCGGGTCATATGTCACCCATGTTATATTCAGTACTTGCCTGTACAGGGAAATATACGATGGAAGAACTGGGTCAATTCCGTCAATGGGGTAGTCCAACACCCGGTCATCCTGAAGTTGATATCATGAGGGGTGTAGAAAACACTTCCGGACCACTCGGACAAGGTCATACATATGCAGTCGGAGCTGCTATTGCTGCTAAATTTTTAAAAGCACGTTTTGGCGAAGTAATGAACCAGACCATTTATACATTTATTTCTGATGGTGGCGTACAGGAAGAAATTTCACAGGGTGCAGGTCGTATTGCAGGTTATCTTGGTCTGGATAACCTGATTATGTTCTATGACTCAAATGACATTCAACTTTCGACCGAAACAAAATCAGTGACAGCTGAAAATACAGCTCAAAAGTATTTGGCCTGGGGATGGAATGTAATTGAAATTAACGGTAATGATGCAGTAGAAATACGTACTGCTTTAAAAGAAGCCAAAACAGAGAATCACAAACCAACTATCATCATTGGCAAAACAATAATGGGGAAAGGAGCAGTGAAAGCTGATGGATCAAGCTTTGAACGTCAATGTGCAACTCATGGAATGCCACTAAGCGAAGGGGGAGCTTCTTATCAGGAAAGCATCAAAAATCTGGGCGGAAATCCTGAAAATCCATTTGTGATCTTTGAAGAGACAAAAGCGCTTTATGCTAAACGGGCTGAAGAGTTGAAAGTAATTGTAGATAAAAGACTGGCAGCTAAAGCAGTCTGGGAAAAAGAAAATCCTGAGTTGGCAAAGAAACTTGAATTTTTCTTCTCCGGAAAAATAAATGTCAATTGGGATGCTATCGTTCAAAAGCCAAACCAATCCACCCGTGCTGCTTCGGCTACCGTTTTAGGTGAATTGGCAAAACACGTTGAAAACATGGTGGTAGCCAGTGCAGATTTATCGAATTCGGATAAAACAGATGGGTTCCTTAAAAACACCAAAGCATTTGTAAGGAATGATTTCTCCGGAGCTTTTTTACAGGCTGGCGTTTCTGAATTAACAATGGCAGCTGTTTGTATAGGGATGAGTTTGCATGGTGGTATTATACCAGCCTGTGCAACTTTCTTTGTATTCTCCGATTATATGAAACCTGCAATACGTATGGCAGCCTTAATGGAGCAACCTGTCAAATTTATCTGGTCGCATGATGCATTCAGAGTAGGTGAAGATGGACCGACTCATGAGCCTGTTGAACAGGAAGCACAAATCCGTTTATTAGAGAAACTAAAGAATCACAAAGGACATAATTCGATGTTGGTATTACGACCTGCTGATGTTGAAGAAGGTACCGTTGCCTGGAAAATGGCAATGGAAAATACTCAAACTCCGACAGGTTTGATTCTATCCCGTCAAAATATAACAGATCTGCCTACTACATCAACACGAAAAGCAGATGCCGATCAGGCTCGTAAAGGGGCTTATATCGTTGAAAGTGATAAAAATTATGATGTAATTCTGGTTGCTTCAGGATCTGAAGTCTCTACGCTTTATGAAGGGGCTGCATTACTTCGTGCAGACGGAATAAAGATCCGGCTTGTGTCCGCCCCATCTGAAGGTCTATTCAGAAGCCAGACGGCAGAATATCAGGAAAGTGTCTTACCAAAGGGAGCTAAAATTTTCGGACTGACAGCCGGGCTTCCGGTAAATCTGTTAGGTTTGGTTGGTGCGAATGGTAAAATTTTCGGACTTGAAACATTTGGATTCTCTGCACCTTATAAAGTACTTGATGAAAAACTTGGTTTTACAGGTAAAAATGTTTACGAACAAGTAAAGAACTGGTAATCGGTTGAATGGTAAACTAAAAAATTTTTGTTAATTCATTGATTCTGATTTAAAAATGCGTCAGAAGGAAAAATCCAACTGGCGCATTCTTTTTTCAAGGTTCTACCGGGTTTATTGTGGAAAAATCAGGATAATAAATATCTCACCATCCCGATAACTATCAGCGATGGTTATGTATTTTTTACTTTCTTCTTATTTTTGTGGTTCAATTTTTTTCTTCACACGAAAGTAGTAAACCTTTTTTCAATAATGAGCCCTATCAACAAATCAGGTAAGAATTAAACTCATGGATATACTTTCCATTATAGTTATCGGAATTGGTTTGGCTATGGATTGCTTTGCAGTGGCAATTAGTAAAGGAATTCATGTACAAAAAAAATTCTTTTGGCTGACATTTCGAATGGCTTTCCTTTTTGGTTTATTTCAGGCCATTATGCCTTTGATTGGTTATGAACTTGGTGCCGGTTTTGCATCCTACATGAAAAGTATCGATCATTGGATTGCTTTTGGATTGCTATCACTTATCGGAGGAAAAATGATTATAGAAGGATTAAAAACAATTGATCCTGATTCTGAAAAAGTCACGAATCCATTTGGGTGGACATCACTCCTGACCTTAGCTTTTGCAACGAGCATTGATGCTTTTGCTACCGGAATAGTATTTGTTCCTTTCCCCGGTATAATTTGGATGGCAATTGTAATAATAGGCTTAATAAGCTTTCTTTTTACATTCCTGGGAATGTTTATAGGAGTGCATTTTGGAAAACAGTTCCATTTAAAGGTGGAAATGATTGGTGGATTCATATTAATTGGCATAGGGTTAAAAATACTGATTGAACATCTGATAAATCATACCTGAATTTACTTTAAAAAACAGGAATACTTCAGATCAGAATTTTAATGTTTTCAGGAACTTTCCTTCCAACTACCTTTTTTCGATCCATCTTCTTAAGCAAATGATTGGTGGAAATCTAAATTTATTCAACTATTTGACCTTTCTGATTTTCTATAAAAGTACTAATACTGAATAACTGCTCTAAAAATCACCCATAAAGATTTTGATTTTCAAATGGAATTTACTAATAAATTCATATCCATTTATCGTGTTAAACAATAAATAATCAGGATGCTATTGTTTTGGTAATTTAATTGTACAGGCAAATTACATATTAATAATTAGTTATGATAAAAGGTTCTTTCTATATTCTTCTTTTCTACTTTCTGGGAGAAATGGTCAGTCTGTTGATTCAGGGATTTATTCCGGGAAGTGTTATAGGCATGATTTTACTTTTCCTGTGTCTGTTTTTTAAAATTATCAACCCTGAGAACGTCAGGGTTGTAGCAACTGTCATTACAAAAAACATGGCAGTATTTTTTGTTCCTGCGGGTGTAGGGTTGATGGTATATGTTGAATTATTTTCAAAATCGATAGCCACAATTATTGCTGCAATAGCGATAAGCACTGTGCTGACTATTATCACAGTGTCACTGATTCAGGAGAGCTTTGAGAGACATCATACAAAAAAAGAACCGGATCATGAATAAATTTATGGAAAATATACGACCATTCATTAACAATGAAGTATTCTTGCTTATGTTTGTGATGGGAACATTTTTATTGGGTGTGTTTATTTACAAGAAGACAAAAATCACATTACTTCAACCGTTACTTATTTCAATGCTTATTATCATTCCCTTTCTGAAATTAACAGGCATCAATTATCAGGCATTTTATCAGCAGACACGTATTCTTAACTTTATGCTCGGGCCAAGTGTAGTAGCATTGGGATATGTTCTTTATGAGCAAATAGAGCAAATACATGGCAATGTGACTTCTATCCTGACAGCAGTTTTCGTGGGTAGCCTCGTTGGAATTTTCAGTGTCGTTTTAATTGGCAGAATAATGGGTGCCGATCACATTTTAATAGCCTCATTAGCTCCAAAATCGGTAACAACACCTATTGCTATTAGCCTGTCAGAGAAATCGGGTGGTGTTCCGGCACTAACAGCAGCATTCGTTGTTATCTGCGGTATATTTGGGGGACTTGTAGGACCAATAATTCTAAGAAGCATCGGGATTAAGAGTAAAATAGCCAAAGGTTTGGCCATGGGTTCTTCTGCACACGCACTGGGAACAGCACGTGCTATGGAAATGGGAGCCGTTGAAGGGGCTATCAGCGGATTGGCAATCGGGATCATGGGAATTATGACAGCACTATTAATACCTTTTGCAGAAAGACTGTTCTAGATAGCGTTGAGCATTGAGCAATAAGCTTTGAGCTTTGAGCTTTGAGCTTTGAGCTTTGAGTATTGAGCTTTGAGCTTTGAACTTTGAGCTTTGAGTATTGAGTATTGAGCATTGAGCAATGAGTTTTTAGATAAAGAGTATGAATAAAGTAGTAAAAGTGTAAACAATTTTTAAGAGCAGTACAAAATTTAGCAAAATCAGATTAAACAATTCTTTATAAGCATATTACAAGGTTATCCAATTTCTTTCATCAGGAAGCGTCCGCTTCGCCTGGTACGTTGAGTCAAAAGTATACTTCTACCGAGGGTTGTTTGCTCAACAATTTTATCGGTAATTCCACGGATAGTGAGCAACTCCAATCCATCATTATAAGTTACTTTAAAGTCATTTCCTAATTCATCGATTGCACCTGCCAGATAGCGGCTGTTATCGACACAAACAGAAATACTAATTGCGGAGCTTTGAATCATGGATATTTTAAGCCTGTTTTTATTCATCACTGCAAAAGCTTTTGAAAGGCTTTCTTCCAATACAAACGAGAAATCACGCGGACGGATTGTTATCAACACCTGATTTTTTCTCACTATTAAAACCGGAACATCAATCGGCTTTTCGATAGTGGCTTTAATAACCGAACCTGCTTCAGCCGGACTTCCAAAAGGACGAACATAAAGAGGTATATTTTTATTTTCGAGTGGTTTTATCGTTTTAGGATGTATGATTTGAGCTCCACTGTAAGCAAGTTCCACTGCATCCAAATAAGTCAGTTCCGGTATATGAACTGTATTTTCAAACAAACGGGGATCGGCATTGAGGATACCCGGCACATCTTTCCAAATTGTTACACTTTCGGCGTTTAACAAATTACCTACCACTGCTGCTGAATAATCCGATCCTTCACGTCCTAAAGTAGTTGGATCGCCTTTAATATTTGCACCTATAAAACCCTGCCCGATATAAATACGGTTTTTATTGAAATCAGCCGCCTTTTGAAGCCGGATTTGTGATTCATCCATTCGGACATTTGCTTCACGAAAATTGCTATCGGTAACAATTAAGCCCCGTAAATCAAGCCATGAATTATCAATACCTGTTTCAGTTAAATAGGCTGATACTATTTTTGTTGATATTATTTCACCAAACGAAACCAACCTGTCATACCAACGGTCATAATCATCACCCACCCCATTGGAAATGATACTTTTCAGTTCTGAAAAAACAGGTTCAATCGCCTTTATTCCATTTTCAGGATGAATGAATATTTCTTTAATTATTTCGATATGATAGTTTTCAACTTCGGCAAGCTTAATCAATGATGCCCTATGATCTGCTTTCATGAAATAATCCAATACTATTTCCATAGCATTCGTGGTCTTCCCCATTGCCGAAACCACTATAAACAGATTTTCCTTTACCCCCGAGACTATTCGATAAATGTTTCTGATTCCTTCTGCCGAGCGTACTGATGCGCCACCAAATTTATATACCTGCATAAATTTACTAATTATACGAATTAAATCGAATTACACTATTACGAATTATACGAATTAAATCGAATTACACTATTACGAATTATACGAATTAAATCGAATTACACGAATTAAGAATGATTACTTATTTATTATTTAAAAACAAAAAAAATACAACTGTTTTTTATTAAATCACTACTTCATCACATTATCATATCATCAAATCACTACATAACACAAAATATCATCAAATTAACACATCATCACATCATCACATCATCTCATTATCACATCATCAAATCAGCACATTAATCCACAATTTTCACTCCCACCAGTTTATCATACCGTTCACCAAAAGGCCGGTCATAGACGTAAATAGTGTATTCGTTTTTTGTTTGCCAGTAACTTCCATCTACGCGTTCGGGGGATGCTTTACTTTCACCTTTGGGTACAAACCAGTATTGATAGTTATAACCACCCTGCTTGAGCAGTACGGTTTGCACATAGCTTTCGGTTTTATTATCATATTTCATCCTGACAGCATCATTCAACTGATTATAATTAAATTCACCCCCCAGATACAATTGGCCATCGAAGAATGGTTGTTTTGAAGGCAAATTAAAATGGACCAACATATAATCGGCTTCCGTATCACTATTCTCTGCACTCTGCAGGTTAATAATAAATTTACCGTTCACATCCTGATCAGAAATGTATGTTTTCGAGGTCTGAATTTTATTATTATTCAGGATTGCATCATAATAAGGGCTTGTGAAAACAATTGAATTAACACCTTCGCCTGCAGCATAAACCGAAGAAATGTCAAACCGGTGGTATTGGTAACCACCTTCAAAAATCAACCCCTTATTATTAATATAGCTCAAATTTGAATTTGTTAAATAGGTCGGTTGAAGGTCAGTTACCTGATTATCAATCCTGTTATTTTGCCTGACAATCACTTTAATTTCCGATGCAGCATCACGTACCGTGTAACCGTTCAGAGCTACTTCAAAATCAAGTTGTTGCAACCTGCCACTGAGTTCTGTATCGGTATTTCCACGAACTGTGGCTTTTATGCTGACATGTGGATCAACAATTGAAAAGCATGCCTGGGCGATGGGTTTATCGAATTGATTATCCTCATAAATAATAGCGACATAATTCCCGGAAATTTTAAAGCCCATATCGTTATTGGGCAACAAAAACGAATAATGTGTATAGAGATAGGTTGTATTCAACGAAGTGGCATAATCGGTTATATTGGAAGTAGTATATCCACTCAGGTATTCGTTCGAATTGAGATCGGATGGAGTCCAGTCGGCATTGCAATGAATCACTTTATAACCGTATGAATGTGCTTCCCGTGACATTTGATCAAAACTCACCTGCAGTACATTCGAACCATTTAACTCAATAATGGGCAATCCGAGCTTTTTTCCGACCACCCCAATTTGTAAGGTTTTAATATCAGGCTGGAATATTTGTGTCCGATAGGTCGTTTGAGCCGTGAGGGTCAGACTAATAATGAAAGTCAGGAATAAAAGTACTTTTTTCATTGACTACTTAATTTATGGGAAAGTCATTTCAAATTTTCTGTTGCAAAAATAAAGAATTAAAGGGAAATAACGGTAAGGGTTTGTATATTTTATTAAATTCGGATTTAAAGGTAAAAACTTAAAATCAGTTATTGGTTTATACGCATTATTTATAAGAAATTAATTAACAAACCTATGTAAGAGTTCAAAGAAATATGTATATTTGCCCCTGATATAAAAGAATTGAAATTTGTACTCATTTAGAATAAAAGTAAAAAGTAATGGAAAACGAAATTTCGGATTTAAAGAACTATAAACTAAGTTTCAACGGGCAGGGAAAGGCTTATTTTGGAATCATCATTGTGAACTGGTTACTAACTATTATAACTCTTGGATTTTATTTCCCATGGGCAAAAGCAAGAACCCTGAAATATATTTATAGTTCTACTGCATTTAACAAAGAAAGGTTTACTTTTCATGGAACCGGTAAGGAAATGTTCGTTGGTTTTATTAAATGCATAGTCTTCTTTGTCCTTATTTACGGGTTGGCTTTTTTGTTTTCTTATTTAGATATGTCCATTATTGGTGGTATCGTGTTTTATTTTGGTTTCATTTCCATTATTCCTATTGCCATTCATGGTTCATACCGTTACCGCTTTTCCCGTACTTCATGGCATGGTATCCGGTTTGGTTACAGGGGCAACAGGAACAAATTGTTTTCAGGTTACTTTAAATGGATATTCTTTTCTATTATTACACTCGGAATATACGGATCATGGATGGAAATGAAATTAAGAGGTTATCTCTTGAATCATGTCCGGGCAGGAAATGTTGAATTTAAGTATTTTGGCATTGGAAAAGAGTATTTCTTTTTGAATTTAAAGGGATTTTTGCTCTCAATAATTACTCTGGGAATTTATTTATCCTGGTGGGAAAATGCCAGGTTTGCTTATTATGTCAACAACCTAACTTTAAACAAAGAAGGCCAGCAAATCAGAATGAATTCGACAGCCACAGGTGGTGAATTCTTCAAATTGAATATTGTCAATCTCCTCCTTTTAATTTTTACTCTTGGATTCGGATATGCATGGGTGTTATCCCGTTCAATGAAATTCATTACGGGAAAAATAAAAATTACGGGAGATATGGACCTGGATACGATACAACAAACCGAAGACGACTACAACGAAGAAACAGAAGAAGAAATGACCGGATTTCTGGACATCAACTTTATCATTTAATGAATAAGTACGTTTGGGATATAAGGATTTGGAATAATTAAATATTGCATTTTAATTCCAAAAGAATAGACGCTGATATACATTTCTTAAAACCGGAATGTATATCAGCGTTCTTTTCTTTAAAAAACAGGTCATTTTATTCATTTTGTACTCAGGTAAAACGATGTGTTTAATATAAAAATATATTAAGAAATAGTGATATAATCACAAACCCTAACAATCAAAGATTTCTTTAACAAACAAAACAAATCTTTTAAACGTTACAAGATAAATCAAATTAAATCTAATCTATGCGGAAATTAAAATTACAGGTCCAAATGTCCATCGATGGATATATGGCAGGTCCGAATGGTGAAATGGACTGGTTGGAATGGGATTGGGATGATGATTTAAAAAATTATGTTATTGGAATCACCAATCCGGTTGATTGTATTTTGCTGGGTCGTAAACTGGCGCAAGGATTTATCGACACATGGGCAAGATTGGCTGAAGATCCGGATTCAACGGAAAATGGTGCAAAAAAAATGAACGACACTCCTAAAATTGTATTTACAAAAACAATTTTCAAAGCTGAATGGGAACGTACAAAACTCGAAGCAGGCGATATCGTTGAAGAAGTAAAAAAACTGAAAGAATCTGAAGGAGGTGATATGATTGTTTACGGGGGCGGAACTTTTGTCAGGACGTTAATTGAAGCAGGATTGATAGACGAACTGCATTTGTTTGTAAATCCTACTGCTCTTGGCAAAGGAATGCCTGTCTTTGGGGAATTGCAGGAAATGAGATTAGTAAGTTCGAAACAGTTCGATTGTGGAATAATAGTGTTGTGCTACAAACCCAAAAGACAACAAAACAGTCTGTAATCAATTCAATTTCATGAAAAAAATCACACTGATAATTCTTATCACTTTATTAGCAGGAAAGATGGAATTTGTTAAAGCGCAAACTCCTTTCAACCGAGGCGTTAATCTCACCGAATGGTTTCAAACTACTTCTACTCATCAGATTCAATTTACCAAATACACAAAAAAAGATTTTGAAAACATTAAAAGTCTTGGCTGCGATGTGATACGGTTACCTATCAATTTATTCTATATGACGGACGGAACTCCTGACTATACTATTGATCCGTTGTTTTTCGACTTTTTAGACCAGGCAGTTACATGGGCGGAAGATTTGCAGTTGTATCTGATACTTGACAACCATTCGGGTGATGAGATAGCCAGTAGAAATCCAAATCTCGAAACGATCCTCACTAAAGTCTGGTCACAAATGGCGATACACTTTAAAGACCGTTCTACCTATATACTTTTTGAGATTATGAACGAACCAAACGGTTTGACAACACAGGTTTGGGGTGGCATTCAACAAAAAGCAATTACAGCCATCCGAAACGTTGATACAAAACATACTATTGTAGTCGGTCCTTCAAACTGGAATTCGTATACCGATTTAAATTTATTGCCTGTATATTCAGACACTAATTTAGTGTATACTTTCCACTTCTACGATCCTTTTGTTTTCACTCATCAGGGAGCTACATGGCCCGTTCCTTCAATGGGTTCACTGGCAAATGTGCCATTTCCATACAATGCTGCCACCATGCCCGCAGTTCCCGCAGATTTGGCCAATACTTGGGTGGCAGGAGCGATCACTAATTACATAAATGATGGGACAGTGACAAAAGTTAAATCACTTCTCGACATGGCAGTTGCTTTTAAAACAACCCGGAATGTAAATATGTATTGTGGTGAATATGGCGTTTATAATCTGAACAGCAACAATAACGACAGAACGTACTGGTACGGTCAGGTTAGAACCTATCTGGAATCTAAAGGTATTGCCTGGACCACCTGGGATTATCAAAACGGATTTGGTTTATTTATAAAAGGTTCGAATCAACAATTCAATTCTGATTTAAATACACCTTTGCTTACTGCCCTGGGATTGAATGTTCCTCCACAACAGATTTATGTCTTGAAACCCGACTCTGTAGGGTTCAATATCTATACGGATTACATATGCGAAAACATCATTGAATCAAGTAATACAAGCGGTGGAACAATTGATTTTTATTCGACCGGCAAGCCAAACAACGATAAATACTGTTTATCCTGGAGTGGTTGTAATCAATACGGAACTGTCGGATTTGATTTTTTTCCTGATAAAGATTTATCAACTTTAAAAGCTGAAAATTATGCATTGAGTTTCATAGTGCGTGGAAATACACCCGGAACAACTTTCGATGTCCGGTTTACGGATACTAAAACCGATACAACGGATCATCCCTGGCGTATGAATTTCACTATGGACGAAACAACTGCAAAATGGGATAGCAAATGGCATAAAGTATATATTCCACTTACAGACTTTATAGATGGTGGGTCATGGGATAATGGATGGTATCCCCCTGTTGGTGCTTTCGACTGGAAAGCAGTCGACCGTTTTGATATTGTTGCCGAACAGGAATCCATGGTTGGCAAATCATTCTGGTTTGACAATATACAGATTGTCAATAAGGATACTGCCCGGATTTATGATAATTCAACATTCACTTCTGTAAATGCAATCACCATAAAGGATCCTGTCTTTACAATTTATCCAAATCCTTTTACCGCATCTGCAACAATTAGATATTCATTATCAAAGAATGAAAACATTGAAATCAACCTGTATAACCTTTCCGGGCAGAAAATAAAAACCCTGCTAAACTCAAACCAACCTGCAGGAGATTATTCGTTAAACCTGAATCGTGATAGTTACATCCCTCAGGGAATGTACATTTGCCGCTTTTCGCTAACTAAGACAATCTCCGAACTGAAAATAATAGTCATATAGTATTTTATGCTGTTGACAAGCAGAAATTAATTAACGGGAACATTTTAATGTCACATTTTAAATTCAAAAGATTATCCGCAATATGTCGTAATTATTAATTGGATATATAATTTTCAATTCGATGATTCTTTCTTGCCGGGATGCATCATTTGAAACTTTAAGAGTTTTTAATAATAAATCAAATCCGAAGGATTTAAATGTGATTAGCCATATATGAAATGTATGGAAAAAATGAAAAGAACATGAACCCAACCCCGATAGGGGTTGAATAACAAAATATTAAAATATTATGATATGTAAAAAATCAGGAAGAATATCCTGTTTATAAAACATATCTGAAGAATTGAAATTATTATTGAAAGAGCATGGGGATTGAACACGATGATAGAAATTTGATATAGCTATTCAACCATATTGTAATCTGTGATTATCAACTATTATTTTCCATATTTTTCATTCATATTCACATTGAAATCCTTCGGAATTATAAAAATGAAATATCAGAAACAATTCATTGAAACTTTAAGCGTTTTTACGGATAATCATTTATTTTATCACAAAATCATCAGCGTCATTCAAAACAGCAAATTTTTGCCGGTAACGAAGAAGCGGTTCAATTTTTATATCTGCTGTCTGGATGGATGTTTTGTTTTCAAAGAATTTTAAAATTGGTTTTGCTTTAAAGTCGAGTAAGGCTGAATGTCCGTTATAATCTATCCCAAGTCCATCAACTCCTACCCTGTTCACTCCGCAGACATATGCCTGATTTTCGACTGCACGTGCCTGTAAAAGGATATCCCAGTCTATAATCCGTCTTTGTGGAAAGTTGGCTACGTAAATCAACAAATCATATTCAGTGTTTACATTTCGTGACCAAACCGGAAAACGTATATCATAGCAGATGAGTACCAGAATATTAAATCCCTCATAGTTAACGAGGAGTCGTTTATTTCCTGCAGTAAAGTACTCATGTTCACCACCTAAGCTGAACAAATGACGTTTATCGGCAGTTTCAATTTTTCCGGAAGGAAAAACAAAAAAAGCCCTGTTATAGTTCTTTTCATTTTCGATAGCAATAAAACTTCCGGTGATAGCCATTTTATATTTTATGGCCCAGTTTTTAAGTGTCTGTACTGTTTTATCTTCCATTGTTTCAGCCAATTGAAGTTTATCAGTACAAAATCCGGTAGTAAACATTTCGGGTAAAACCACTAAATCGGTTTTACCCGCCAACAGTATCAACTGATCTTCTACTTTTTGAATATTAGCAGCTTTGTCGGTCCAGAATATAATATCTTGAATCAGGGAAATACGCATGATAAATTTCTATTTGTATAGTACTTGAACAGTTGAGACGTATAATTGTTGACATTTGCTGATAATTGCAAAGAATAAAGAATTACAAAAATTTAAAAATAATGAATTATTTTAAATTCAGATTATTTATTTTTGTAAAATCTTTCCGGATGTTTAGCACTTTTGTCTTTATAAAACGCCTGTACCTTTGCCAGATCAGCTTTTTCATCGCCTGTTGGATAAACAATTCCAGTTATTCCCATTTCTTTCTTTGCATAATCTATATAAGCTAACTGAATAGGGACATTGGCTTTCATTGCGATATGATAAAAACCCATTTTCCAATTATTTGCCAGCTTACGTGTACCTTCAGGGGTGATAGCTAAATGAAAGGTTTCACGCTTATCGAATTCTTCGGCCATTTGATCGGTCACTGATGTCCTTTTGCTCCTGTCAACAGCTATACCTCCCATCCTTCGGAGGAGTGAACCAAAAGGGAAAAAGAACCATGACTTTTTCATCAGGAAAGAAGATTTACGTCCCAATATCCAGTAATAGAATTTACCGATGACAAAGTCCCAGTTACTGGTATGAGGGGCTACACATATCACGCTTTTTGGTGGCTCTTCAATCGTTACTAAGGCAGTCCAACCTATTAGTTTAAATATCCACTTGCAAAATTTCTGCATGATCATTTGTTTTATTTTTATTTGAATTACAAAATTACTTCTTTTAACTCAAAGTATAAGTTGTTGAAAACTATTTTAGCAAGTTATGAAACCATTTGCTAACTTTGCAGATAAATGAAAAACCTTTCATGTGCTAAGCACCCTGATGTGTTTTTTTATTTATCTGTTAGTAAAAGCTCAAAAACATTTCGAACGATTTGAGGTTTAATTATTCAAATAAACGCTTAAAGGTACTTCGTACACTTTAAGGTTTTTAATAACAACTTAAACTCTTAAAGGTACTTCATACGCTTTAAGGTTTTACAACAAATAAACGCTCAAAACGTTTTAAACGCTTTGAGGTTTTTAGATATATATTTATGGATTTTTTAAACGAACTCAACAAAAGCCAACGCAAAGCAGTAGAATATACCGATGGTCCTTCACTGGTAATTGCCGGTGCCGGATCGGGTAAAACGCGTGTGCTGACGTATAAAATTGCCTATCTGTTGAAGAAGGGCATGGCACCATCATCCATTCTGGCACTCACTTTTACCAACAAAGCCGCCCGTGAAATGAAAGAACGTGTTGCAGGCATGGTGGGTGAGAAAACGGCACGTTATCTTTGGATGGGCACTTTCCATTCTGTCTTTTCACGCATACTTCGCTCCGAAGCTGAAAAAATCGGGTACTCAAAAAACTTTACAATATATGATTCGTCGGATTCAAAGAGTTTGATTAAAAGCATTGTAAAGGAACTGAAACTGGATGATAAGATTTATAAACCCGGATTTGTACAATCACGACTTTCGTATGCCAAAAATAATCTGATAACTCCGGATGCCTATCAGGCCAATACCGATTTACTCAAAGCTGATGTGGTATCAAAGGTGCCCATGATGAAAGACATTTATAATATCTATTGCAACCGTTGTAAAAAAGCCGATGCTATGGATTTTGATGATTTGTTGCTTCAGACGAATATCCTTTTCCGAAACAATCCTGATATTCTTCAAAAATATCAGCAATTGTTTGGATACGTGCTGGTGGATGAGTATCAGGATACTAATTTTGCCCAGTATCTTATCGTAAAAAAACTGGCAGAGCAACATGAAAAGATATGTGTGGTTGGAGATGATGCACAAAGCATCTATTCGTTCCGCGGAGCCAATATCGATAATATACTTAAGTTTAAAAGCACTTATCAAAATGCACAAGTCTTCAAGCTGGAGCAGAACTACCGCTCGACAAAGACAATTGTCAATGCTGCCAATAGTCTGATCGACAAAAACGCACAACAAATCCGTAAAACCGTATTTTCAGAAAAGGAAACCGGAAAGCCGATTAAAGTATTGAGCGTTTTTACCGATTTCGAAGAAGGTTTTGTTGTAGCAAATAATATAGTCGATTTAAAATTTACAGGCGATTATAATTATCAGGACATTGCCATTCTTTATCGCACAAATTCGCAGTCCAGGGTCATGGAAGAGGCTTTCCGTAAACAAAGCATACCTTACAGGATTTATGGAGGCTTGTCTTTTTATCAGCGTAAAGAGATCAAAGATTTAATCGCTTATTTCCGGTTGATCAGTAATCAAAACGACGAAGAAGCATTAAAGAGGATTATCAATTATCCTGCAAGAGGTATTGGCGATACAACCCTGAATAAGTTGATCGAATGTTCTCAATTGCATGCTGTCAGCGTGTGGGAAGTCCTTTCTGACATATTGAAATACAACCTGGCAGTAAATGCGGGAACTGCCAATAAACTGGCTCAGTTCAGAAATATGATTGATGTGTTTGCCGAACTGGTACCTACACAAAATGCCTATGAACTGGCAAGCAGCATTGTAAAAACAACCGGTGTGATCAATGATACTTATTCGGATCTTACCCCTGAGAATCTGAGTAAACAGGAAAATGTACAGGAATTATTGAAAGCGATTCACGAATTTTGCGAAACCAAACGGGAAGGAGGAGAAACCGTCACACTCCTGCCCGGATACCTTGCTGAAATCTCATTGCTGACTGATCAGGACACCGATAAGGAACAGGATAAGGACAAAGTCACTTTAATGACTGTACACGCCGCAAAAGGGCTGGAATTTAAAGCGGTGTTCATTGTTGGTATGGAAGAAGAACTTTTCCCTTCACCTTTTTGTACCCAAAGTGAACGGGAACTGGAAGAAGAAAGGCGATTGTTTTATGTAGCCATCACCCGTGCCGAAGAACTTTGTTTTATCAGTTATGCCAAATCGCGGTTTAAGAACGGAAAAACAAACTTTTCAAATCCAAGTCGTTTTATCAAGGATATTGATGAACAATTCCTGGAGTTGCCTGTTGAAATTGTACCAAAGCAGGCAAAGATCGGTGACTGGGATGAAGATATGGAAACTGAAAGAAACCGGTTCAGTAGTTCGTTCTCAAACCCTGTTTTCAAACAAAGCATTTTGCCTAAAAGCCCAAAGAGGTTGGTAAAAGTAGGGAATAATGAAGGAGAAAAAGTGACAACCGAAAACCAGTCAGTTCCTTCAGGTGCATTTGTAAAACACAGCATATTCGGCATTGGAAAAGTAATAGAAACATCCATGGTCAACGGGAATGAAAAAGCAGAAATTGACTTTGGTGAAAAAGGAGTTAAATCTTTGTTACTGAAATTTGCAAAGTTGGAAGTATTGAAATAAAAAATTGATTATTACTCAAAGAATATCTCTAAATAATTCTTTCTTATTTTATAAGAATTTGGAATAAATAATTTTATCTTTGTAAAACAATTATTAAAAATCCCAAATGACCGATTCAGTTGACATATTAATAGCGATAAAGAAACTGGTAGAAGAACGCGATTCATCTGCTAAAATCTATTTATATGGTTCAAGAGCAAAAGGGAATGCAAAAAAAGACTCTGATTGGGATCTATTAATTTTATTAAACAGAGATAAAATTACTTCAGAAATTGAAAATGATATTACATATCCTTTATACGATTTAGAATTTGAAACCGGAGAAATTATTAGTCCAATGGTTTATACTCAAAAAGAATGGACTACAAAATATAGCATTACTCCGTTTTACAAAAATATAATGAAGGAGGGTCATTTGATATGACAGAATATAACGCTGAAGAATATTCCAATTATAGAATTCAAAAAGCAAAAGATACTATTCAGGAAGTTGAACAGCATATTCAGAATGAGTTTTGGAATACTGCAATAAACAGAATGTACTATACTTGTTATTATGCAGTAAGCGCATTATTAGTAAAAAAAGTATTGAAACATCGAGTCATAAAGGGATTCGGCAACTATTTGGAAAAGAGTTTGTGAAAACAGGAGAGTTTGATAAGGATCTTGCAAAACATTATACTGATTTATTTGAAAAAAGACACAAGGGAGATTACAATGATTTTTTTGATTTTGACAAAGAGACAGTAAACAGACTTTTGCCAATATCTAAAGAGTTTATTGAAAAAATAGAAGAACTCATTAATAAATAATTTATCAACAAATAATATAAAAATAAAACTATAAAATTATGGCAACAAAAACCGTCGAAGAGGTAAAAGGACCATCCTCTGATAAACTGAAAGCATTGCAACTGGCAATGGATAAGATAGAAAAAGATCATGGAAAAGGTACCATCATGCGAATGGGCGATACCAAGGTGGAAGATGTCTCTTTTATTTCAACCGGTTCCATTGGATTAAACGTGGCCCTGGGAGTTGGTGGATATCCACGCGGCCGTGTTATTGAGATTTTCGGACCTGAATCATCCGGTAAAACTACATTGGCAATTCATGCCATTGCCGAAGCTCAGAAAGCCGGTGGAATTGCAGCATTTATTGATGCTGAACATGCTTTTGATCGTTTTTATGCTGAGAAACTTGGTGTAAATATCGAAGAATTGTTGATTTCACAACCCGATAATGGTGAACAGGCACTGGAAGTTGCCGATCAGTTGATTCGATCGTCTGCTGTGGATATTGTAGTGATTGACTCTGTGGCAGCCCTGACTCCTAAAGCTGAATTGGAAGGCGATATGGGTGATTCTAAAATGGGTTTGCAGGCCCGTCTGATGTCACAGGCTTTACGTAAACTGACTGCAAATATCAGCAAAACAAATACTACCTGTATATTCATCAATCAATTGCGTGAAAAAATAGGTGTAATGTTTGGTAATCCAGAAACAACAACAGGTGGAAATGCATTGAAGTTCTATGCTTCTATCCGATTGGATATTCGTCGTATCGGTCAGTTGAAGGACGGTGAAGAAGCCATTGGAAACCAAACCCGTGTGAAAGTAGTAAAAAACAAAGTGGCACCTCCTTTCCGCAAAGCTGAATTTGATATTATGTATGGCGAAGGCATTTCAAAGACAGGTGAAATTGTTGACCTTGGTGTGGAATATGGCATAATCAAAAAGAGCGGTTCATGGTACAGTTACGGTGAAACCAAACTGGCACAGGGACGTGATGCATCCAAAAACCTGATCAAAGACAATCCCGAATTAGCCGCTGAGCTTGAAACTAAAATTGTGGCAGCTATTCTGGCAAAATAAGTACTGCATAACTTTAATAAAAAATCCTGTTAAACCAATATTGGTTTAACAGGATTTTTTTATGAATATAAAATAAGATACTTCAAATACATTTTATTCATCCGATTTACTGATTCTCATTTCGCATATTTTGCAGTCGAATGTAAGTTTATACAATTGATTGTTATTTTTCAGCAATAGTGGTTCTTTGAAAGTGGCTTTATATCCTTCTTTCGGACACCAGCCAAGTGCAAATTTGATACAATGTTTGCAAAACATAAGTGGTACCCCTTCTTCTGCTTTGACTTCAAATCCGGGTTGAATCTCCACCACTCCATGCTCACGGTAAAAAGCCTCAGCCTGTGCATTTGTTACATTCCCTAAATAAGTCAACTGTTTTGTTGGAAAAGTGGCAGGGATACTTTTCCTGTTTAAGACTCTTACATATGCACTTTCCCTGGCATTATCCAGTTGTTCTACGGCAAGTCGTCGCCACTCGCTTAATTGTGAAGCCGGGAAAAACCAGGCTGAATCCAGTTGAATGCTGATATCTATTGCCTCGTAGATGGTGTTCCCTAGTTTGGAGAGTTGATTTTTAATATTCTCATTTACAGCTTCCGGCTTTTGAGCCGGTTGTTTATCACATTTTGCCTGAAACAAAATTGATATGCCATCTTCATCTGTCATTTGAATATAAAAACCGGTTGCAATTTCTCTGAAAACGATTTCCAATCCCACTTTACGTTCGGCAGTCTTTCCTTTTAATATCTTTTCAAAAGCCTGATCCTGATTCCTGTACAACCAGATACCTTCAACCAAACGGGGCATATCAGCCGGATAAACACGTCTGCCGTCCACTTTATTCACACGGAATCCGGTCAGATCGCCATGTGGATTGATAAAGCATAATCCATCACCATTATTCAACTTCTCTGCACTGGACATAGTGAAATAATACTCCCCTATTTCCTTTACTTTGCCAATGGCTTCACCCATAGATTTAGGTGTATCCAACTGGACAATGTCGGCTTTCCTGCCGTGTAAAAAGTAATCGGTAGCTCCCCGGCGGAAACTCTTCTCAGGATTCGGTTCAAAGAAGAAAGTGGTTCGACCTGCTGATGCTTTTTGAAAACGGGTATTTCCTTCCAGTACTGCATCCAGTTTCTTACGATAATAAGCTGTAATATTTTTTACATAATCCACATCTTTCAACCGGCCTTCAATCTTAAACGATGTTACTCCTGCTTCCATCAACTCCCCTAATGAATCGGACAAGTCCAGATCTTTCAATGAAAGAAAATGTTTATTTTTCATCAACATCGTATCATCTGCATCGAGTAAATGGTACGGTAACCTGCAATACTGGGCACACTGACCCCGGTTGGCACTTCGTCCGCAGTTAGCCTGGCTCATGTAACATTGTCCGCTGTAACTCACACATAATGCTCCATGCACAAAAGCTTCAAGTTCAACTTCTGTTTGGGATGATATTTCAGCAATTTGTTTCAATGACAACTCACGTGCCAACACCACCCTAGAAAAACCGACATCCTGCAGGAACTTTACCTTCTTCACCGTCCGGTTGTCAGTCTGAGTACTGGCATGGAGGGCAATGGGAGGTAAATTCAGTTGCAGGATACCCATATCCTGCACAATAAGAGCGTCAGCACCCGCATTATACACTTCCCATATCAGCTTTTCCGCTTCAGGCAACTGTTCGTCAGTCAATACCGTATTCAACGCAACATGAACCTTTGAACGATATTTATGGGCATACTGAACCAATGTCACTATATCTTCCAACGGGTTTCCGGCAGCTGCACGGGCGCCGAAGCTTGATGCACCGATATATACGGCATCCGCTCCATGATTGATGGCTGCCAGTCCGCATTCAAGGTTCTTAGCGGGAGAAAGAAGTTCTATGTAGTTCATTTTTAAAATTAGTAAGTAAATTAGTTTGCTGATCTGAATTCAATGAATCATTTAATTGTTTGAAAGGATAGAATCTTAATTTCATAAGCTTTTTCGAATGGAGTAAGCAACTTCACGTTTTACCGTGACTCTTCAAACTCTTCAAACTTCAAACTCTTCAAACGTCAAACTCTTCAAACGTCAAACTTTTCAAACATCAAACTTTTCAAACGTCAAACTCTTCAAACGTCAAACTCTTCAAACCTGATCTCTTAATGAATCTTTGTCAGATCATATGGAGTTTCCTGATAAACAAAGTAGTTCAGCCAGTTGGTAAACAGCAGGTTGGCATGACTCCTCCAACGTACCAATGGTTCGTTATCGGGATTATCATCTCGATAATAGTTTTTGGGCATGTTGATTGGCAGACCTTTTTCCAGGTCACGTTTATATTCCGTATCCAGTGTATCCGGCGAATACTCCGAATGACCGGTGATAAACAATTCACGTCCGTTACGGGCCATGACCATATAAACTCCTGATTCAGGTGACTCAGAAAGCAATGTCAGTTCAGGAACTTTTCGGATATCTTCTGCACGTATTTCAGTATGCCGGCTATGAGGAACATAAAACACATCGTCAAAACCACGGAATATAGGATTGTACTGTTCGAACCTGATATGCTCAAATACACCAAACATCTTGGTATCAAGTTGGTATTTTGGAATTCCGTAATAGTGATACAGTCCGGCCTGAGCTGCCCAACAAATAAATAAGGTGGATGTTACGTGTTTTTTTGCCCAATCTAAAATTTTCGTAAGTTCAGGCCAGTAATTCACATCTTCAAATTCCAATTGTTCGACAGGGGCACCTGTTATAATCATACCATCATAATTGCTGCGACTGATTTCATCAAATGCTTTGTAAAAAGTAATCAAATGTTCGACAGGGGTATTCTTTGATGTATGACTTTCCATGTGCAGAAAATCTATTTCAATCTGAAGCGGTGAGTTTGAAAGAAGTCGTATCAAATCAGTTTCAGTTGTTATCTTTACAGGCATCAGGTTTAGGATCACAATCTTCAGAGGACGTATTTCCTGACTCGAAGCACGCTCCGAATCCATAACAAAGATATTCTCCTCGCGAAGCACATCGACCGCCGGTAACGTAACAGGTATATTTAATGGCATAATTGAATATTAATAATATTTTCTGTAAATGTTCCAATAAGCAGAACTTCCAATAAAATCACCCAGGAATTCATTCAGTTTCTTCAGTAATTTCGGCGAACTTGGATGAACAACCCATGCCTGTTGCTGTGAAAAACTAACAGGCAATGAAACATCAATATTTGGATATTTTAGTTTCAACCTATTTGCAAACTCCTCATCGCAAATGGTTAATCTGATCTTTCCATTAGCAACCATCCTGACCATTTGTTCTGAACTTTTATTCTTTAATTCAAGAATATATATTGGCTCTGCTATCTCGTTGGACAAATGAATTAATCGCATTTTAAACGGAGAATTGAAAGGAATATAAATAGTATCGTTTGCAAGCTCCGAATGCTTTTTTATTAGTTTCGACCGGGAAGTTCCAACTGTTATTCGTTGAACTAAAACCTCACGTGAAGTAAAAAAAGGAGTCGTAAAAAGAGCACGTTTTTTCCACTCTGTAGTAACAGGAATAAAATTAGCGATAATATCATAATCGCCACTATTCAGGCCTTCGATACAATCTTTCAGATCATTCTTCTCAGAAATGACAAGTTCTAATCCCAAACTGTTAGCGAATGCTTTTACAATTTCATATTGAAAACCTGATACACTATCTCCTTTAATAGAAAACCCGATGCTGCTGCTGTCGGTCAGTACTGAAAGCCGGCCCGACTTAAGTATTCCCGGCAAATCATGAATTTGATTTTTTGAATGATGTTTCCAAATTAGAGTACTCAACAAAATCACCAAAGCAATAAATGCAACAAATGCAATTCCGGTTAGTATTTTTCTATTCATACACTTTTTTGTTTATTCAATAAAACAACAATTAATCATAGAAATTCCAGGAAACACCCATTTTCATTATAGCCGGGTCGATTGGATAGTTTGGCATTGAAAAATATCCATTTTTCATAAACATTTGATTAATATGGTAGTATTCAACAAAAAAACGGGTACGCTTTAAATGGAAATTCAAATAAGCATTTACTACCGGATAATTACCTATTAAAATCTTAGATTGAGAATAGAACTGACCTGTTGCAGGCATATATGCCGGTGCAAAATAAGCAGTATTATATCGTACATTAACCCCAATCTGCATACTCAATACTTTAAACCAGATATCATCATAATACAAATTATGATAAAGGGTCAAAGAAGGCAATGGCAATAATCCCTGTTGGGAACTGACTTGATAAACAACATTGTTTTCCAGCCCGAATTTTCCATGATGAAAATCCTGTTTTAAATTACCTGATAATACCTGTATATTCCCGCTGAATTGCTCCGGCAATGCAGTTGAATTAAAATAAATGTATTTAGTTATATTTTCAACAGAGACATTCAATGAGAATAACCGTGTGGGAATAGAAAAAGTTCCGCCGACATGGGTCCTGTAGATATTCGCAAAATTATTATTCCAGATAAAATGTTGTGATTCATAATGTTCCAAAAAATAAGATGGATTATCATTCCGCACAAATCCATTCGCTACAAGTGAAATACTATCATTCCACAATTTAAAAAAGCCGCCCATATTTCCTTCAAGCAAGAAATTACCGGCTTTATAGCCCACTACACTTAATTCACCCAGTACATTATATTTAAATACCTGTCCCCGCTGTTTCGACAAAATACCGCCTATTTTAGTAGTAGACTGGTCCATATGGTTTATCAGAGTATCTTTATTGAAAGTATAATGTTGAATTTCATTTTCGACAAATGCAGTCAATCCAAAGGGCATCCATTTATTAAATTCTTCTACCAGACTTATTGAAAATGTATTGGTTAATGTCTGCAATGCAGATGAATCGTTTGTTTGCTTTTGTGGGAAATAGGTATTTTTGTAAAAAGTTGTATCTGTAATGGGTTCAAAATATCTTTTTCTGACATCATCATATTTAAAAGTATGAGCAAACCGCGTTACAGGAACATAATCCATTCTAACCGAATCTTCATTAATTCGAACCGGACGTTCAAAGCCTACGCTGTATTGTTGATTATAATAAATCTGATTTTGTTTGAAATTTGAATACCCGATCATTCGGGTTGGAATATCTTTAGTTGCAATCCCTGTTGGATTTATTACAGTTGAATCAACAGTACCTCCGTTTTCAAAATTACTGATATTGTTTGTAACCAAAAGCCCGGTGGAAGTATAATGTTTTCCTTGATAACTGCCAAATAACGAACCTGAAAAACGCTGTGATGCCTGATTATTATATTCTCCGCCGGCATAGATATAATCGAGAGTGATACCAAAATTCAGTCTCTTATTCGCGTTTGCCGTAAATAGAAATTTAATATGATCTTCATCCCTGAATGCAGTTCCTCCTGTATTGTAATCTATATTACTGTAAGGAGTTTTTGTATTATAAAAAGTGGCACTTTTTATATTCATCATATACGGAAAATAGGCATTGGTAAAGATAAAATCAGTATTTTCAGGACGATCGAAATACAATTTTGATTGTATCGGAGAGCCCAGATTTCCATTAAATGAATTGGCAATACTGAATCGATCGATTGGATTTGAAATTTGATAATTCAGGTGTACTGTATCTACAGGTATTGAATCGGCCACAGCAAGACGGTCGGAAATATGCCATGTTTTCACAAATCGGTAATTTGGAGGAACTTGTGCAAATGCTGTAACAACAATAGATAAAAACAGAAGACTAAAGACAATCTTTTTCACTGAAAAAAGTATTATAATGTAAACAATATGGTTATTTTCAATCCCTCATTATTAGGTACTTTTTGTAAGTTTGCAAAGATACAAAAATTTATGGACGAAGCCGAATGACCTTGCACTATAAAATTAAAAACGTGATGAGAGTTGAAGAAGTTGAGTTTATGAATATAAAAATTACTTTTAAGATGATTATCTCCTTAATTATTTTTTTTCTTACAAAAATAAAATCAACTTGAATTCAAACGATCCAAAAAATCAGTTCAGATAATTTATCCTCCGGAAAGATTCTACAATAGTAAATTATTTATGATTTGGATGAATAATATACACCAAAACATTTGATTATGACAAATAAAAACTTTAAACTTGCACTACAATCTAATAGGCAGAATATTTTCTTTGTTTTTATCATTTTATTATAAATAAGTAATTCTATACTGTTAATTTATATAATTATCCTTACATTTAGACAATACTCTTAGAATTTACAACTAACTATTTTATTCGTTGATTATTAAAAAAGGAAGTCAAATTTAAATTATTAAATATATTATTTCTTCAAAAAATTAAATAGTATGAATATAGAAAAATTAATGCAGTCACTCGAAGCTAAACATCCGGGTGAAAAAGAGTATTTACAGGCAGTGCGCGAAGTGTTGAGTACAATTGAACCTGTCTACAACGACCATCCCGAGTTTGAAAAAGCGAAGATTGCTGAAAGACTGGTTGAACCGGATAGGATTTTTACGTTCAAAGTGCCATGGGTAGATGACCAGGGCGAAGTACAACTCAATCTCGGTTATCGTATACAGTTTAATAATGCCATTGGACCATATAAAGGAGGATTACGGTTCCACGCGTCTGTAAATCTATCCATACTTAAATTTCTGGGCTTCGAACAAATATTTAAAAATGCTTTGACAACCTTGCCAATGGGTGGTTCAAAAGGTGGTTCTGATTTTAATCCGAGAGGAAAATCAGATGCCGAAGTGATGCGTTTCTGTCAGTCATTTATGTTGGAGCTTTGGAAACATATTGGTGCAGATACTGATATTCCTGCCGGTGATATTGGTGTTGGCTCGAGGGAAATAGGATATTTATATGGCATGTATCGTAAACTGGCAAATGTCAATACCGGAGTATTGACAGGTAAAAATCTTGAATTTGGTGGCTCGCTTATTCGTCCCGAAGCTACCGGTTTTGGAGGATTGTATTTTGTTAAGCAAATGCTTGAAACGGCCGGAATGTATTTAAAAGATAAAACAATCGCTATCTCCGGCTTTGGAAATGTTGCCTGGGGAGCAGTAATGAAAGCAACTGAATTAGGTGCAAAAGTTGTTTCAATTTCAGGTCCGGATGGATATATTTATGATGAAAATGGCATTTCAGGTGAAAAAATCGATTATCTTCTTGATTTAAGGGCTACTTGCAACGATATTGTTTCACCCTATGCAGAAAAATATAATGCCGTTTTTATTCCAAACCGTCGCCCATGGGAATTAAAAGTTGATATTGCACTACCTTGTGCCACTCAAAACGAATTAAATGAAGATGATGCAAAAATGCTGATCAGGAATGGCGTTATTTGCGTCGGTGAAATATCCAATATGGGTTGTACTCCGGAAGCAATTGAATTATTCATCTCGAATAAAATTATGTACGGACCAGGCAAAGCTGTAAATGCAGGAGGTGTAGCAACTTCAGGACTTGAGATGTCGCAAAACGCTATGCATCTCACCTGGACTGCTGAAGAAGTTGACATGAGATTACACCAGATCATGAGTGAAATTCATGCTCAATGTGTAAAACATGGACGTGAAGCTGATGGATATATCAATTATATGAAAGGTGCAAATGTCGCAGGGTTCTTAAAAGTAGCGAAAGCAATGCTTGCCCAGGGAGTGGTATAAAATATAATGCTTCCATGAACAAAAATTTATAAAAGAAAAGATTCTGTTTTCAAAAGCAGGATCTTTTCTTTTATAAATAGACCTTATGAATTAATTATTTTTTTAATACAAATTGGTTAATATCCGCGGTTCCGTTTTGCAACAAATAGCATAATTGATTATCTTTGCAATAAAAAAATATGCTGGACTTATTAAATCAACACCGAACAATCCGAAAATATACAGATCAAAAAATTGCTCCTGAATTACTGACTGAATTACTGGAGACTGCCTGTAAAGCTTCGAACACTGGTAATATGCAGGTTTACAGCATTATTGTTACAACCGGCAATGAATTAAAAAAACAACTATCTCCGGCTCATTTCAATCAGCCTATGATTATTCAGGCGCCTGTAGTACTGACATTTTGTGCTGATTTCAATCGCTTTACAAAATGGTGTGAACTTCGTCAGGCTGATCCTGGGTATGATAATTTTCAATCTTTCATTGCAGCAGCTATAGATGCTCTGATAGCAGCACAAACTTTTTGTATTGCTGCCGAAAGTGTCGGACTTGGAATTTGTTACCTGGGTACTACAACCTATAATGCCCGTGAAATTATTGATACATTGAAACTTCCCAGGTTAGTTGTTCCCGTCACTACTATTACAGTCGGATATCCTGATGGAATTTCTGAACAAACTGACCGACTACCATTGAATGCCGTTGTTCATCATGAAACATATACCGGTTTCACACAGGAAAAGATCGATTCACTCTATTCGGAAAAAGAAAACAGTGAATTCTACAAACAATTCGTATTGGAAAATCAAAAAGAAACTTTGGCACAGGTTTTTACAGATATTCGTTATTCAAGAAAAAACAATGAGTTCTTTTCAGAGAAATTTCTTCAGGTACTAAAAGAACAGGGATTCCTGAAATGAAATCCGCTTTATCTTCAATCCCCGTCAAATTCAGAATCTGACGGGGATTTTTTATATCCGGGGGAACAGAATTCCGATTCTGTCTCTTTTGTGTGATCTCCGCGAATACATGACAGAGTCGGAACTCTGTCCTCCCGGTTCCTGCAATAAAAACCTGATTTAAAAGTAACTGTAAAGTTCCTGATTTAATGACAAACAGTGTTCAACTGATGTCCGGGGGGACAGAATTCCGATTCTGTCTTTTTGTGTTATACCGTTTATTCTGACAGAGTCGGAACTCTGTCCTCCCGGTCCCTGCATTATATATTTGATTGTTAAGGAACAGTATAGTTCTTTATTTATTGAGGAAAACACTGTTCTACTGATACGCGGGGGGGACATAATTCCGATTCTGTCTCTTTTGTGTGATCTCCCCTAATACATGACAGAGTCGGAACTCTGTCCTCCCGGTCCCTGCAATAAAAACCTGATTTAAAAGTAACTGTAAAGCTCCTGATGTATTGACAAACAGTGTTCAACTGATGTCCGGGGGGACAGAATTCCGATTCTGTCTCTCTTTTGTGTGATCTCCCCTAATACATGACAGAGTCGGA
>Ga0302265_1000377_pt1 | contig 31201 bp, 24 predicted proteins | sample III_Bog_E1_1_FD_194556 | JGI IMG/M metagenome (GOLD analysis project Ga0302265, IMG submission 194556) | Peat permafrost microbial communities from Stordalen Mire near Abisko, Sweden - III_Bog_E1_1 | ecosystem: Environmental > Terrestrial > Soil > Wetlands > Peat | place: Sweden: Abisko...
CGACGATGGAACATTGAAATCTTTCGCGGAGAAACCGCGGGGTGATGGGCGTTGGGTGAACGGCGGGTTTTTCGTTCTCTCGCCGAAGGTTGGCGAGTATTTGAAAGACGATACCACGGTTTGGGAACGGGAACCGATGGAGTCACTGGCACGCGAGGGGAATGTCTCTGCCTTCAAGCATGAAGGATTCTGGCATCCGATGGACACAATGTACGATAAATCCGTACTGGAAAACCATTGGGCCAGCGGTAAAGCGCCGTGGAAGGTATGGTCATGAACTGGAATGGCAGGCGCGTGCTGCTGACTGGACACACCGGCTTCAAAGGAAGTTGGCTGTCGCTTTGGCTGCAGCGGTTGGGAGTTGATTTATGTGGCGTTGCCCTTGAGCCGCCCGGTAAGGAAAACCTTTTTGAGGAAGCCTCTGTTGCGCCCGGAATGCGCTCGATCATCGGAGATGTTCGCGATATTGGCAAGATGAAGCAGGTATTTGCCGAAAATCGTCCGGAGGTGGTTTTTCATCTTGCGGCGCAGCCACTGGTGTGTGCTTCGTATGAAGATCCACTTGGCACCTACTCGACAAATGTGATGGGCACAGCGAATGTCCTCGAGGCTGTGCGACATACCGAGAGTGTCCGTGCAGTTGTTGTGGTGACTACGGACAAATGCTACGAGAATCGTGAGTGGGAGTGGCCATACCGCGAGACAGACCGGCTTGGTGGCTACGACCCGTACAGCAACAGCAAGGCTTGTGCCGAGTTAGTGGTCTCCGCGTACAGGAACTCTTTTTTTCATCCGGAGGAATTCAGTCGGCACGGGGTTGCGCTTGCAACCGTTCGCGCTGGAAATGTGATCGGTGGCGGCGACTGGGCGGAGAACCGGTTGGTGCCGGATATTATTCGAGCCTTCATCGGCGATCGTCCGGTTCTTATTCGCAACCCCCATTCGGTTCGTCCCTGGCAACACGTGCTTGAGCCCTTGCGCGGCTATCTTGCTGTCGCTGAATCGCTCATGTTGGAAGGCATCGCAAGTGGCCAGGCATGGAATTTCGGTCCGGAACAGTCCGATGCGCAGCCAGTGGAATGGATTGTGCGAGAACTGGTGGAGGCATGGGGCGGCGGCGCGCGCTGGGAAGTGGATGGCGCCCCGAAACTGCACGAAACCGGTAGCTTGAAATTGGATTGGTCGAAGGCAGAAGCGTGCCTTCATTGGCGCCCGGTGCTGCGATTAAAGGATGCTCTTGCGATTACGGCCGAATGGTATAAGGCAAAACTGCAAGGGGAAGATATGCATTTGTTTACCAATGCTCAGATCGGGAGCTACATGGATCGCCTCGAGTCAGTGATGATCCCTCGCTCGCAGGGGATCGGAGTCTCCAAATGAGCTCTAGCCGCAAAGAAGAGTTACGAGAAGCAATTCGGCAACTTACAACCGAATATTATGACGAAGCTTTCCCGGCAGCACCGTTCACGCCGGACCAATCACCCGTTCCCGTTTCAGGCCGCGTATTTGACGCTAGCGACCTGTTCTCGATTGTTGATTCGGGACTTGATTTCTGGCTGACAGCGGGCCGATTTGCCGACTTATTTGAATCGAAATTCGCTAAGTTTGTAGGCGTCCGCGATGCCCGCCTGGTTAACTCCGGATCCTCGGCGAACCTGGTGGCCGTGTCGGTGCTAACCTCAGCTACGCTCGGCGAACGACAACTCAAACCTGGTGACGAAGTGATTACAGTCGCGGCGGGATTTCCTACGACTGTTAACCCAATCATCCAGAATCGCCTGGTGCCGGTGTTTGTCGATGTAAGTCTGGGGACGTACAACGTAGACGTTTGCCAATTGGAAAAGGCCTTAAGTCCGCGAACGAAGGCGATGATTTTTGCGCACACGCTGGGCAATCCTTTCAATGTGGCAGCAGTATCAGCGTTTGCGCGCAAGCACGGATTATGGCTCATTGAGGATTGCTGCGATGCGCTCGGCTCGAAGTATGCCGGCCGACGAGTCGGAACATTTGGCGATATTGCGACGTTCAGTTTTTATCCTGCACACCACATCACAATGGGTGAAGGCGGGTGCGTAGCAACTAATAAACCTCAGCTCACGAAGTTAATCGAGTCATTTCGCGACTGGGGTCGCGATTGTTGGTGTGCACCGGGGAAAGATAACACCTGTGGAAAGAGATTCGATTGGGAGCTAGGCACCCTGCCTTATGGATATGACCACAAGTACACTTACTCGCATCTTGGCTACAATCTGAAAGCGACTGATATGCAGGCGGCAGTGGGTGTATCGCAACTGGATAAGCTTCCACAATTCATACAGCAACGCAAGGATAATTTCAGATTTCTGAGAGCACAGTTGGAGCCGCTCGATGAATACTTGATTCTGCCGGATGTCGAGCCAGACGCGGATCCTTCATGGTTCGGCTTTCCCATTGCGGTCAGGGAAAATGCGCCATTCGGACGCAACGATCTAACTCGCGCTCTTAATGACAGGAAGATAGGCACGAGGCTCCTCTTTGGGGGCAATCTATTACGGCAGCCTGCGTATGCGGGGTGTGAGGTTCGGGTGATCGGTGATTTGCCAAATTCCGATTTCGTAATGAACAACGTTTTCTGGATCGGCGTATTTCCGGGATTGACCGAGCCAATGCTTGAGTTTGTGACGGCTACAATTCATGCGTTTGTTTCACGAATGATAGCGAGTCGAGTGGATGAAGGCGTGCCGCAAAGTCCAGGCATTTGATGTTGAGTTATGCAAAGGAGTAAGTTTCGATAAAGTGATGAGGTAACTAGCACCCAGCGAGGTGGGAGAAGCTACAGCATGTAATCGCCGAGTTTCTCTCGATCCAAGGGGTTGTTGGAATATGAAGGCGCAGCGCCCGACAATGTGAGTGATAGCGCATATTCGGAAACGGCAGACGCAGGGCAGAATGCAGGTATATACTCGTATTGCCTTGAATGCCGACTCGAAGTTACTAAGAGAGTTCAATGCAAGGAGCAAAAATGGGTGCGGATGTTAAGAGTGTAAAGATCGGCGATCGAATTGTAGGGGAAGGTCATCCCTGTTACATTGTTGCCGAGATTGGCATTAATCACAATGGCGACATCGATTTGGCGAAGCGCTTGATCAGCGTTGCAGTGGGCGCCGGTTGCGACGCGGTTAAGTTCCAGAAGCGAACCATTGACGTGGTGTACAGTGCCGAAGAATTGGCTAAGCCCCGCGAGAATCCTTTTGGGACGACGAATGGAGATTTAAAACGGGCTCTGGAATTTGACCACGAGGACTTCGCCGAAATCGACTACTTCTGCAAATCGCTTAAGATTCCCTGGTTTGTTTCACCTTGGGATGAAGAATCGGTCGACTTCATGGAGCAATTCGACACGCCGGTCTACAAGATCGCCTCCGCGTCGCTTACCGATGACAATTTGCTGAAGCACATTCGCAAGACGGGCAAGCCCATCGTCGCCTCGACCGGAATGAGCACATACGAAGAGATCGACCACGCGGTAGGGGTGCTGGGCAAAGAAGACCTGATTCTGTTGCACACTACCAGCACCTATCCGGCCAACTATGATGAACTAAACCTGACGGCAATTCCGACGATGGCCGCGCGCTACAATGTGCCGATCGGCTATTCGGGACATGAGACGGGGATTCCGACGAGCGTTGCCTCAGTCGTTCTGGGCGCATGTATGGTGGAGCGGCATATCACCATGGATCGAGCCATGTGGGGCAGCGATCAGGCGGCATCTCTGGAGCCAAATGGAATCACGCGCCTGGTGCGGGATATCCGATTGTGGGAGCAGTCTAAGGGTGACGGGATTAAGCGTGTGTACGATCGCGAGATTCCGATTATCAAGAAGCTCCGCCGTGTTGGAGCTCACGTTTAACGGTGCAGAACGCGGATGATCTTCAAGCAAGGCTGCGTACGATCAAGGCCTTGGCGCTCGATGTGGACGGCACGCTGACTGATGGCGGTTTGTGGTGGGGCCCTGCAGGCGAAGAGATGAAGCGATTCTCCTTCGCCGATATTATGGGGGTTTCCCTGCTGCGGCGTGCCGGATACGTGCTCGCCCTTATTTCCGGCGAGGACAGTCCTCTTGTTACCCGGTTCGCAGACAAGCTTTTGATCAAACATGTGATCCGAGGTTGCCGCGACAAGGCTGCGGCCCTTCGCGGCTTTGCGGAAGAAAACTGCCTGGAACTGAGCGACGTGTGCTTCATGGGCGACGATGTCAACGATATACCCGCGATGGAGATTGCTGGCGTTGCGGCGGCGCCTGCAAATGCGCATAGGGAGGCGGTTGCGGCCGCCGGATTTGTGTGTTCGCGACCCGGCGGTGATGGTGCGGTGCGCGAACTCGCGGATGCCTTGCTATACGCTCGGGGCATGACGTGTAGCGAAGTCTACCGGACCAAGTGAGCTACAGCAGGGAACCAGTCCACCAACCCTGATTGCCGAAATGCATTTACGATTGAAAATATGAAGCTATCCGATTATGTCCTCCAGTTTGTTGCCGATCAGGGCGTGAAACATGTCTTTCTGGTTACTGGCGGCGGTGCCATGCACCTGAATAATTCATTGGCCCAGGAAACCCGCTTGACGCCCATATGCAATTCGCACGAGCAAGCAAGCGCTATCTGCGCGGAGGGCTATGCGAAAGCGACAGACAACCTGGGCGCCTGCATGGTTACAACGGGTCCGGGAGGAACAAACGCGGTCACTGGAGTTGCCGGCGCGTGGTTGGATTCAACACCGGTACTCTATATTTCAGGGCAGGTGAAGCGGCCTGACCGTATGTTCGACGCCCAGGACAGACCTCTTGGAATGCGCCAGTTGGGTGTTCAGGAAGTCGATATTGTTTCTATCGTAAAACCCATCACCAAGTACGCAGTCACAGTGCTGGAGCCAAAAGATATTCGCTACCACCTCGAGAAGGCCGTTTATCTGGCGCTGCATGGTCGTCCAGGTCCGGTGTGGATTGATATTCCGCTGGACGTGCAGGCGACCCCCCTCGAGGATGTCGATTCGCTCCGCAGCTTCGATCCCTCTGAGGTGCATGAGCAAGGTTCGTCTGCAGAACTCGTGAGTCCATCGCTGGAGGAGCAGGTCCTTGCTGTCATCGAAAAGCTGAATAGCGGCGAGCGCCCTCTGTTGTTTGCCGGCAACGGGATCCGCCTAGCGCGCGGTACTGCCGAGTTTGAGGCGCTGCGCACGTTGCTGAAAATTCCTTCAGTGGCCACATGGTGCGCTGCGGATATGGTGCCAAGTGCCGATCCCACCTTTGTTGGCCGTCCGGGATCCGTTGCGGCACGCGGGGCGAATTTCGCGCTTCAGAATTGCGATTTTCTGCTGGCCGTGGGTGTGCGGCTAGACTTTGCCATTACCGGCTACGCTCCGCAAAATCTTGCGCGCGAAGCGTGGAAAGTTGCGGTCGACATCGATCCGGCGGAATTGGGAAAGCTGCATCCTCACATCCAGCAGCCGATTGTTTCCGATGCGAAGGCATTTCTGACTACGCTGCTGAAGCACAAGGACAAAATCAAACTGAAGGATCACAGCGCGTGGGATGCCCGCTGCATCGACTGGAAGACTCGGTATCCGGTCGTCACTGAAGAGCACCGCAAACCTGAAGGCCGAGTTTCCATTTTCAACCTGGCGGAGGTGCTTGGTACTGAAGTCGCGGCATCGGACAGGCTTGTTGTGGGTAACTCCGGCTCTGGCATTGAGATATATTTACTTGCCTGCCCTACGCTGCATTCGCAGCGGCTTTACCATACCGCTGGACTTGGCGCGATGGGCTACGCCATTCCAATGGCGATCGCTGTTTCGATTGCCAACCCGGGCCGCGAAGTAATTGCCGTGGATGGCGACGGCGGCTTCATGTTCAACATCCAGGAGTTGGAAACGATTCACCGTCTGCAATTGCCCATCAAGTTCTTCGTCTTAAACAATGATGGATACTCATCCATTCGCGCATCCCAGGCAGCTTACTTTGGCAAAGCCAGCATTGGCGCGGATAAGAGTACTGGCCTCACTATCCCGGATCTGAGTAAGGTGGGTTCTTCCTATGGCCTGAGCACGGCGGTAATTCCCGACCAAACGAATCTCCGTTCCGAGGTGCGAAGAGTTTTGGAGATGAAAGGTCCGGTGCTCTGCGATGTGCTGGTGATCCCGGATGAGGTTCGCGCGCCTCGTCTTTCCTCTTACCAGAAGGCAGACGGCAGTTTCGTATCCAAACCTTTGGAGGACCTCTTTCCGTTTCTGCCTCGGGAGGAGTTCCTCGCCAATATGATTGTTAAACCGCTTCCAGAATAGGCTGAAGCTGTCTTGCACTGCAGCGCCAAAGGCGTTGGAACACTGAGGCCGCTTGCATTGGAATCCGCGGGCCGGAGGGAGAAGGACGGATGTCCAGCGCACGCCGAGAGAATCCAAGACACCTTCCGGAACTGGACGGGATACGTGGTCTAGCCATCCTTGGTGTTCTAATCGCGCATATTGTTTTGATGGGCGGAATTGTGAACGGCACGTCCCCGGCGATGTGGGAGCAAGTCTTGCTTCATTCGGCATCTATCCTGGGCGGCGGCGTCGATTTGTTCTTCGTGCTTTCCGGCTTCCTGATTACGGGAATATTGCTGCGAACGAAGCAATCGGAGAATTACTTCTCCTCGTTTTATATACGCAGGATGCTTCGCATTTTTCCAATTTATTATCTGACTTTGACCGCCAGCGTCCTTGTGGGGGAAAGGTTAGCGGCATTTGGCAACCTTCTCCCTGCCTGGACATCTTGGAGAATTGCCTACTTCCTCTATCTTCAGAATTGGCCATTATTCTGGCACGGCGAAAAAGTCATGAGCGGCATGTGGGGAGTCTATTGGAGCTTGGCAGTTGAGGAGCAGTTTTACTTGATTTGGCCGCTGGTGATTCTTTACTTCTCGAATAAGATCGTATTTCGCATCTGCGCCATTGGTGTTCCTCTTGCAATTTTGCTGCGGGTCTTTCTCTATTACGCATACTTCGGCAATAATTTCGGTCTTCTTCAACTAACCTCGAGCCGCGTGGAAGGATTGCTGCTGGGAGCTATGTGCGCAGTCTTCATGAATTCGCGGCAGACTCCACTTCCCATGAGGTGGATTGTCGCCAGCGGCACCACGGGCACGGTCCTGTTGCTCGCAATCGGGTTTCTACATCCGGAGGAACTGCTTGCAGTAGGAAAATGGTTTGAGCTACTTGGTCCCACAAGCTTTGCTTTAATTTCCTTGGCCCTGGTGGCCGCGTCTCAGCATCCATTCCCGCGATTCAAGAAGATTCTTACCCAACCTTGGCTGCGCTCCTTCGGCAAGTTCAGTTACGGGATGTATGTCTACCACCTGATCTTGATTTTTGCTATTCGCCACTACGTGGTGAACGGGAGAACGCCCACGAATGGGAGCGGGATACCTTACAGCATCGCGGTAAAAGCATCGATGATCCTAGCTGAAATTGGTGCAGTGTATTTACTTGCTAAATTGAGCTTTGACGTGGTGGAGACCCGTTTTCTGCGCCTCAAGCCCCACTTTGAACCGCAAAACAGCGTCATATCTGGAAGGAAAACGGAAGAGCGAGTTTTGTGACGCGAGGCCAGGGGAGAGAAATGAAGACCAGAATAGGCATTATGCAGGGGCGTCTGAGCCCGCCCGAGGACGGTCGATTTCAGAGTTTTCCGCGTCGCTCGTGGCGGCACGAGATTGCTTGCGCTCGAGAGGCAGGGATCGATTTCATCGAGTGGATCTATGACGAATATGGGGCGTCAGTCAATCCTATCGCTTCAGACGAGGGGATCGAGGAACTGAGTGCTCTAAAGCGGCAGTACGGGATTGCCACGCCCGCGTTATGCGGCGACTGGTTTATGGATTTTCCGCTCATTCGATGTTCAGCGGATGAGAGTGCGCAAAGGGAGTCAGTGCTTCATGATCTGCTTCGCAGGGCGAAGAAGATAGACTCCTGGCGGATCGTCCTTCCCTTCGTAGATAATTCCAGGATTCAGACAGAACAAGAAAAACAGATTGTGCTTGAAATACTGGAGCGTGCGCTGCCAGTGGCGAAAGAAGCCGGCGTCGAAATGCATCTTGAGGCTGATTTTGGCCCGGAAGATTTTGCCGCATTCATAGGTCGGATTCCGCACCCAATGGTCAAAATCAACTACGACACGGGCAACAGTTCGGGCCTTGGTTATATTGCACATGAAGAGTTTGCGGCTTACGGGGAGCGCATCGGCAGCATCCACATCAAGGACCGGTTGCGCAAACCAGATGGCGGAATCGCCACGATGCCCCTCGGGGAAGGTTCGGCCGATTTCGACGACATTTTCGCCAGTATCCGAGGCATTGGCTACAGTGGCGGGTTCACGCTGCAGGTGGCGCGCGGTGAAGATGGCGACGAAGTAAACTGGATAAAGCGGCAGCTTGCCTTTCTGCGCCGCTATTGGAATTAATCCTGATGGACCTCCGACTAAACGATCATGTAGCGCTCGTTGCCGGATCATCGCGCGGCATCGGAAAAGCCATTGCGGCCGGTCTGCTGCGCGAGGGCTGCCGTGTGTGCATCACCGGCCGTGATAAGGCTGGCCTTGAAGTTGCCGGCGGAGAATTAGCAGCCCAGTTCGGCGAAGAGAACATCTTGAAAGTCTCAGGCGATCTCACGGATGAGAAGGTCATTTCGGAGGCACTCAGCCACGTCGTGAGAGTGTGGGGGAGCCTCGATGTGGTCATCGCAAATCTCGGGACCGGGAGCGGAAAGCCGGGTTGGCAGCAAGATGAGGCAGAGTGGAAACGGCTCTTCGATTTGAATTTTTTCGGCAGTGTTCGCCTGGCGCAGGCGGCAATCCCGTATATGCAACAGCAAGGGGGTAGTTTTGTTTTTATTTCCTCCATTGTTGGAATCGAATCGACGCCAGCCCCGCTGCCCTATAGTGCTGCCAAATCCGCACTTATCAACTACGGCAAGAACCTGGCGCGAGCCGTTGCGGAACATAAGATTCGTGTGAACTGTATCGCGCCAGGGAATATCCTGTTCCCGGGCGGATCGTGGGAGAGGCACCTGGAGAACCGTCGCGAGTCGGTCGAGAAATACATCTCATCCGAAGTTCCTTTGCGTCGTTTTGGCACTCCAGAGGAGATTGCAAATTTGGCGGTGTTTCTGGCTTCTCCGATATCTGGTTTTGCGACCGGCAGTTGCTTCATTATGGATGGGGGGCAAACCCGCACCATTTAGAATGGTCTTAAACAGGCCGGTTTCGAATTCTTATGACCAACAAGAAGTCTAATCGCGCGTCGGAACTCTTCGACTTATCGGGGCGTGTTGCCATCGTGACGGGCGGAGCAGGCCTTCTGGGCTATCATCACGGAGCTATTCTGGCCGCGGCGGGAGCGCATGTTGTGCTGCTCGACCTTGAAGTTGCGAATCCGCAGAAACGTGCGGACCAGATATCGAAGGAATTTGGCCCGGAATGCCTTGGCCTTAGTGCGGACATCACCGTTGAGGCATCTATCAAAGGGGCGCGGGACAAGATCATATCCAAATTCGGCCGCATCGATATCCTGATCAACAACGCTGCAAACAACCCGAAGGTTGAGGATGCGAAAGGACAGATGTGGTCGCGCCTGGAATGCTTTCCGCTGGAAGTCTGGGACGCGGACATTCGCGTGGGGCTAACGGGCGCCTTTCTTTGCAGCCGCATCTTTGGCGCGGAGATGGTGAAACGCAAGTCAGGAGTTATCGTGAATATAGCTTCGGACCTCGCAGTGATCGCGCCGGATCAGCGTCTCTATCGCGTTGAAGGTGTTGCGGAAGACCAGCAGCCCGTGAAGCCCGTGACTTACTCGGTAGTCAAGACTGGTCTGCTTGGCCTGACGCGCTATCTTGCGACTTATTGGACGAGTTCGAATATACGAGTGAACGCGATTTCGCCGGGCGGCGTGTTGAACGGACAGCCGGAAGTGTTCCTTAGCAAGCTGAATCAACTGATTCCTATGGGGCGCATGGCCCAGCGCGACGAATATCAAGGCGCCATTCTCTTTCTGTGTTCCGACGCCTCCTCCTACATGACGGGTACAAATCTTGTGGTCGACGGAGGGCGCAGTTGCCTGTAATGTCATTTGGTTTGCATAGTTCGGAGCTATTTTCAATTGCCGACAAAACCGTTGTGCTGACTGGAGCGTCCGGATTTCTAGGCCGCACTTTTGTTCGAGCTCTCTTGACCAATGGTGCCCGCGTGATTGCGCTTGGTCGTTCAGAGCGGCTACAGACGGAAGGCGAGAGTTGGGCGAAAGAATTCGGTGCGGACCGAATCTCCATCCGGCGGGTCGACATGTACGACACGCAGGCATTCGAGGCGCTTTTGGACCAGATTGTGGCGGAAGAGAAGTCGGTGGATGTTCTTATTAACAATGCGCATGAACTTGGACCGGGAACGGGTTTTAATGTTCCCGAGGGTTCTCTCGACAACGCCACTATGGAGACGTGGATGCGCAATCTTACAGGTGGCGTCTATTGGGCAGTGCAGACGACGCAGAAGCTAGGCGCCAAGATGAAGCAACAAGGTTCGGGCAGCATCATCAATATTTCCACGATGTATGCTTTGGTTGCTCCACGGCCTCAACTCTATGCCGGCACAGATTTCATAAATCCCCCTGGATACTCTGCGTCGAAAGCAGCGTTGCTCAGCTTCACACGGTATGTTGCTTCTTTCTGGGGACCGTACGGTATTCGCGCCAATGCAATCTTGCCCGGGCCATTCTCGAACACAGAAGATGCGGGTGGTGCCAATGCCGTGCAGGAGGAGAGCCCCTTTCTGCAACGGTTAAGGGACTATACCTGCCTGGGACGTGTGGGCCGCCCGAGGGAGTTAGCCGGGGCGCTGATTTTTTTGGCCTCAGATGCTTCAAGTTTTATGACCGGACAGGCAGTGGTGGTCGACGGTGGGTGGACCGCAGTTTAAGTCACGCGCACGAGTCGTACCCGATTCAAGGGAATGTTATGAAAAAGCTGATTCTAGAGAAACTGGCTAACTCGGTGTCCACTTTGCAACGGGTTATGGCCGATGACGCTTTGCTCGCAGCCGTAGCCGATGCCGCCGAGGTCACTGGCAAGGCAATGCTCAATGGACACAAACTGATGGTGGCGGGCAACGGCGGCAGCGCTGCGGATTCTCAACATCTCGTGGCGGAATTCGTCAGCAGACTCACAGTTGATCGTCCTGCGATGCGCGCCGTGGCGCTTACCACGGACACGTCTATCCTGACTGCGATCGGAAACGATTACAGCTATGACAACGTGTTCGAGCGGCAGATTGAGGCACTAGGTCAGGCTGGCGATGTCTTCCTCGGGATCTCGACGTCGGGAAACTCAAGGAACATTCTGAAGGCGTTGGATCTGAGCCGCAAGTTGGGCATCACGACCATCGGTTTCAGCGGGCGAGATGGTGGGAAGATGCCAACACTCTGCGACTACAACGTGATCATTCCGTCCGAAATCACGGCGAATATCCAGGAGGCGCATCTCGCTCTTGAGCACATTTACTGTCATCTCGTTGAGATTTCATACTTCGGCAAGAGTTTTTTCTCAATAGATTAATGGGTAGATCGCAGTTCTGCTGGAAGGTGAGCCGACCACCAACTATCTTCTTTGAATCTACCTTGAGAAATCGAGATCAGTTCAGTTGTTGTACGTGAAAGGAATGGGGATGGGCGCTGCACTTTCGACCGCGGATCTCGATCTAGTTCTCGCGGGTACAAAAGGGCTGTGGGACGAAGTGCGCGGCGAGCACATTTTCATTACCGGAGGCACAGGCTTCTTTGGGTGCTGGATGGTTGAAAGCTTTGCTTATGCGAATCGAATAGAAGAGCTTGGCGCACGCGCAACAATCCTCACACGAGACCCATCGGCCTTCGCGCGAAAGTGCCCTCACCTGGCGTCCAATCCGGCGATTACTCTGCTTTCAGGAGATGTTCGCGACTTCGCATTCCCGGACGGAAGATTTAAATACGTGATTCACGCTGCAACGGATAGCGGCGGGAGACAGGCATCCACATCGTCGGTGGAGATGCTCGAGACGATTCTTCGAGGGACAGAGCGGGTGCTGGAGTTTGCCGCGAGTCGCGAGACAAGAAAGCTTTTACTCACAAGTTCTGGCGCGGTTTACGGAAGCCAGCCCGCTTCGATATCCCATCTCAAGGAGGATTTTGCAGGGGCGCCGAACCCACTTGATCCTTCGTCCGCGTATTCGGAGGGGAAAAGGGTGGCAGAGTTAATGTGTGCCGTTCACGGCGCAACCTCCGGGATAGAATGCAAGATCGCACGATGTTTCGCTTTTACAGGTCCGCATCTGCCACTCAATGCGCACTTTGCGATTGGGAACTTCATTCGCGACGCAATCAAGGGGGATGTAATCATGGTGAATGGAGATGGCACCCCGAAGCGTTCATACATGTATGCTGCTGACTTGGCAAACTGGCTTTGGTCGATTCTGTTTCGGGCTCCTGCATTGGAGGCATTCAATGTCGGCTCCGATGAATCCATCAGTATCCTGGAACTGGCGCAAAAAGTCGTGATCGCATTGGGATCGACTGCCACAGTGAAGGTGGGTCAACTGCCGATTGCTGGTGAGCCGGTGAAACAGTATGTTCCCAACACGGAGAAAGCGCAGCAGCAGCTTGGTTTGAAATGCAGGGTATCGCTTGAAGAGGCAATACGCCGGACAGCAGCGTGGCACGGATACGTTGCGCCGACCCGGCAAGGATAGGATATCCGGGAATCAGGATTGCGGATAAGGCTCAACCACGCCGTTGATCTTGATTGAAGGGAGTCCCGAATTCGCGGAGATATACGGGACATTGTTCGACATCACCGCGTTGGGAAACTGCCAGCCGGTTGCCAGCACGCCCGTTCCGCTTACTGATCCAATCTTCGAGAATCCGCCGGACGAAACAGGGGCCGTGATGCCCGCTGGACTTACAGCATTGAGGACTAGTTGTCCGATTGTTCCTGAGTTGGCGTTAACCAATTGCTGCGCCGGTGGGAAAGTTTTTCCGGACGCATTTTGAATCGCAAACCCATTGAATATCAGGTTGTTGATGGTCGAATTGTTCTCAAGAATAATCGCCGCATCAACGAAATCTGCATTCTGTGTGATGACACAATTGGTTAAGGTGAGACTCTCACCGGTATACGTCATTCCATCAAAGATTGAGGAGGTTCGCACAAACGCCAGGCTGGGCGGTGTGGGGGTGCGGAGGGGGATCTGGGTGACATTATTCAAAGCGACGGTTCCGAAATTTGCCGAAATATCCAGGATAGCCGGCGTCGTCAAGCTGCAATTGGAGATCGTCAGACCGTCGACCGAGTGCGGTTTGCTGCCCATGCCAGTGCCAATCAGGAAACCTTCGTTTACAGCGGTGCCGCTACAATTACTTACTTTTACAGTGTCAATGTTATAGGCAAGCGAACTGTAGGGAGGAATTGTGTAAAGCCGCATCGAGGTAATGCTGTTAAAGGTGCAGTCCGTGACCGAGACGCGAGAGATGTCACCCCCGTAACCCTCCGGACAGTTCAGCGCGATCGCATCGTCACCCATGATGAAATCACAGTTCGAGATACTAATGTCGTTAGCAGGTCCATCGAAATGAAGGCCGTCTGTATTGACGCCCACGCTCTTCATCACGCATCCAGACACTTTGACACTTCCAACGTTTGAAAGCAGGAAGTGAAAAGACGGAGAATTGACCACAACCACATTTTCAATCGTAATATTGTTCAGGTTCATCAGGTTAATGCAGAAGTACCAACCCAAGCTTAGGTTTCCCTGCCTCGCACCTGTTGTTGAGTCTCCGTTGCGACCATTGCCGGCATTACCGTTCAGCGTGAAGTTGCTGAGCGAGACGCTGCTTCCTCGGTCGGGAACTGGCGGTCCAGGATTCTGCGGAATTCCCGCATTTGGAGGTCCGTTGTGGATGCCATCGCTGTTAGCTCCAGTCTTGATAAAAAAACCGGTGCCGCAGCCCAGACCCGCAATGCTCCAGTACCCACCCGCCGGGAGGTACAAACCTGAGATCAACGCACTTCCGTCGATGATGAGTGTAATCGGATTGGTCGCGCTTGCGCCCGCCATTGCCGCATTGATGCGCGGAGCATCGTCGGTGGCGGTGCCGCCTGTGTACTTGTTGATCCCGAGGCTCAGGTCGCAGTCGAGTGCGCAACCTATCTGCGATGCACGGATGTAAGTCATTCCGGGAACCGGCGCAGGGGCAACTGCTGGACCCAGGCAGGGTATGGCAGACCCTGGTTGAATCGAATCGCAACCCATCAACGGTGAGGAGAAGGCCGAGCCAGCAGCGACTAGTCCCGCCTGCAAAACAAAACTACGCCTATCCATCGAATGGCCCCTGCAGTATCTCTTTTTCCCGTAAGTCTCCTGGTTCGCCTTGGGTTGGGCACGCCTCTCCTCCGCAATTAGTTTTTTCCAAGAACGCAGACACTGATCTACTCAACCGATGCGAAGGATACGCTCGACCTTGGTTTTTCAGAATCACGAGCACCTTCAGCGATGATGCAATCGGAATCTGAACACCTCTCATAGCCCAAGTCCATGTTGCTGCAAACGTTGACAATGATGGACTTGCGGGGGGAGGAACTGGAAATTGACAATCGGAGTCAGGCGTAGTTTACACTTAGATAGTCTTTAAACGCAACAACGACAATAGGTTTAAAGCTTCTGATGGAATATTTGTCAACGTCCCCATTTCGTCGAAGATAGATATTTCGATTCACAGTGAGTATCGGAGCCGCACATTGTCTTTGGCAAGCGTACCTTCAAAAAAAGTCGAGCCGGAAAACGAGATTGAAGGGACAAGGCTACAGGAAGCGGCTCTGCAAGGTGGTTCATCTTCGATTCGCCAGCGCCTGATCCACTGGATCGGGTTGGACCGAGCGATAGTCTACACAGTGCTTGGGCGGTTTTGGTCGTCAGCGGCCGGTGTTATTACAGTTTTACTAATTGCCCGGTATCTAACTCCAACCGAGCAAGGTTATTACTATACGTTCTATAGTCTAGTGGCGCTTCAGATCGTTTTCGAATTGGGCTTCTCATTCGTAATTCTGCAGCTGGCAGCTCATGAGCGCGCGCAACTCACGTTTCTCCCGGATGGTCGGATCCAAGGCGACGCGATCGCACATTCCCGCCTCGCATCGGTGCTTCAAAAAGCTGTTCGTTGGTACACTGTAGCCGGGTTGATTATGGCCGCGGCTTTGCTGCCGGCAGGGTTTTATTTTTTTAATGCGCATCGGACCGCGGACGCAGAAGCGGCGTGGAGGGCTCCCTGGTGTTTGCTGGTGCTGGCTACAATGCTGGCATTTCAGATTGACCCGGTCTTTTCATTTCTCGAGGGCTGCGGATTCGTTACACAGGTTGCTCACCGCCGTCTTGTCCAATCCATTACAGGAGGCATGCTTGCCTGGGGTGCCCTGGTAACCCACCATGGGCTGTATTCGCCCGCAATGGTGATCCTCGGTCAAGTAGCCGTTGGATTGGCATTTCTGTTCTCGCGTGGTCTTCGCCGTTTGCTACACGGCCTTTTGGCCTATCCGACGGGTGAGAATGGGGTTGGATGGCGGAGCGAAATATGGCCTTTTCAATGGAAGATCGCTGTCAGCTGGCTGTGCGGCTATTTCATATTTCAGCTCTACACTCCAGTTTTATTTGCCTATCAAGGGCCTGTTGCAGCGGGGAGAATGGGTATGTCGCTGACCATCTCGACCGCCATCGGGGCCGTGGCAATGGCATGGATGAGCACCAAGGCTTCTCCATTCGGGGCAATGGTTGCACGAGGCCAATTCAAAGAACTGGATCTGCTGTTCTTCAGAACCTTGTGGCAATCCACTGCGCTACTCGCCACGGGGGCGGCGGCGTTCCTTCTGGCGTTATTAATCGGCGGACCCAGCTTTCCAAAGCTGGCGATGCGCGTACTTCCACTTTGGGTTTTCGCCCTGCTGTTACTATGCACAATCATGGGCCATATCGTAGCCTCGGAAGCTCTGTATTTGCGCGCGCATAAGCGGGAACCATTTCTAATTCAAGCCGTTATTTCGGCAATCTTGATTGGATTCTTAACGTTCTTTCTCGGCAAATACTACGGGGCAAACGCCGTCGTAGTTGGTCTTCTAGTCCAAGGAGTGATCTTTGGCTTGCCGTCGGGAACATATATCTTTGTAACAAAGAGGCGCGAATGGCGCGACGAGCGCCTCGGAGCGCTTGGGACGGTTGTGGGCGCCGATAGGTGAAAGCGGAAATGATAGAACCTGACGATGCAAGGCCCCTGCTAACAATAGCCATCCCGACGTTCAATAGGGCTTCTTTTCTAAAAGAGCTGTTGTCTGTTCTGTTTGATCAACTTATCGATGAGCCTCGCGTTGAATTCATCATTTCCGATAACGCATCCCCGGATGAGACGCCTGCAGTTGTGGAGGAGTACAGGCGACGGGGCCTCACGATTCGCTCTATTCGCAACGAAACGAATATTGGATCCGACGCGAATTTTCTACAATGCTTTGAGCACGCGCGCGGTAAGTATTTTTGGCTATTCAGTGATGACGACATCATTGTTGGTGGAGGCGTTGCTAAAATCCTGCGGCTGCTAGCGATGGACGATTATGCGCTTGCTTTCATTTGCCCATTTGAATTTCGGAGAGACTATTTGGCCGAAAAAACTACGGACAAGCTGGGAAGAATCGCACAGATACTTCCAGGCGGCATGCAAATAGTAAGAAAGGCCGGCACAATGATTACCTTCATAAGTGCCTTGATCGTGAACAAGGATTACTATTCGACGATCAACCATCCTGACTTACAGGAGTTTATCGGAACCAATCTGATGCTATTGGGGTGGGTTTGTCCGATTCTGGCAGAGAGCAAAAAGAATCTGATTGTTTGGGAAAGACTGGTCGCCGGTCGCGGTGACAATAGCGGCGGGTGGAGCGCAGGCCAAGTTTTTGGAATTAATCTCCAACGTGTTGCAAATACGGCTTTCGGAAATCGGCGAGACATGGCTGCAGAACTGACTAACCGTACTCTACGGAGTTGGTTTCCGGAAACCATTATGGGGACTCGTAGAGGGACGGGGAAGCCGTTGCTGAAAGAAAATCTGCGTGAAGTGATGGAGCCAGCTTATAGTACGAACTGGCGTTATTGGATATATGTCTATCCATTGATTGTACTTCCGCTAGGAATGGCAAGGGCGTGGTATTCGATCATCAAATTGACAAACCGCTTAAGCCGCTCGGTTTCGTTGTTAATGGAATACATATTTTTGCAAAGGGACTTTCTGAAGGAGTCATAACAAGCTCTCAGCGCCTTCGAGATATGCAAGATGGAGAATTGTCTTACGTGGGGCATCCCCCTTTTTCGGTGGAATTGCTAGCGCTTGAAGGGATTCGCTGCTGTCAAGGGTCGCGACCAACTGTCAAAAGATTATTCAAGCTTGAAGTCCGATCTGCAGAATTATTGTTAACCCAGCAAGGAGCGGAAGGGATGTCAGACCAATCAATCTGCGCGGTGATTGTCACTTATCACCCAAGCGCTAGGATGGTCGACAAGTTATCCGATATTCTCGTCCAGGTACAGGGACTTGTTGTTGTAGACAACAACTCTGCAGAAGAAGAACTCCGCACATTGCGCGCAGCGAGTCAGGATGCCGGCTTTCAGTTAATTGAAAATGAAGAGAATCTTGGTATTGCTGCGGCCCTCAATCATGGAATCCAGTGGGCGATTGCAAAAGGGTACCAGTGGGTGATCCTGCTCGATCAGGACAGCACTATTACTTATGAATTCGTTTCCCATATGTTCGCGACATGGGAGTCACACCCTGAGCGTGAGCGGGTATGTTCGATCCACCCAAAGTATATCGATCCAGATACCGGCCAAGAAGCTTTAGTACGGCGTGCGGAGGATGGCGGCCCGATCATATCGATGACATCCGGTGCGTTGATGCCTACATGGGTATTTACGCAACTTGGGTGGTTTGCTTCCGACCTCTTTATCGACGAGGTTGATACGGAATATTGCCTTCGAATTCGGGCGTCAGGTTACCTTGTTATAGATTCGCGAGAAGCGGTTCTGCTTCATACCACGGGACATTCTCAAGGCAAGGTCGTCTTAGGGTTTCGTTTCCGACCGAGTTTCCACAGCCCGATGAGGCGTTATTACATGGCGCGCAATCGCGTGGTGGTGTATCGGCGATATTTTCGCAGGTTCCCACGCTGGATTTTGCTATTCACTATTGTTTCCTTGAGGGAGACGATTAAGTGTTTACTCGCGGAACCTGATCGCGCGCGAAAACTTCGCAACATGGTACTCGGCACCTGGGATGGGCTTACCGGACAAATGGGCAGGCGAGACGGGTTGTAATAAATGATTTGGCAGGTGCGTTAAAATCTAGTGTGAAGTCACCAGATCGAAGGCAACATGCGAAGTTGTGTCATTCTTCTCAATTGGAATGGATGGAAGGACACTATCGAGTGCCTTGAGTCTTTGTTTCGGCTTAATGCTTCTGGATTTAGAGTCATTGTTTGCGATAATTTTTCCACGGATGGATCGCTGGAGAAGATCAAGGAGTGGGCGAGAGGTGAGCTGACGGCAGAGGCAGCGAACCCTCAATTGTCCCATTTGAGTTCACCGCCTTTCCCTAAACCAATCCCGCATACCGAATTAACGCGTGAGCAGGCGGAGTCAGGAAACGGGACCTCTGCGGAACAGCTTGTTCTCATTCAAAATGGCGGAAATCTCGGATTCGCCGCTGGTACCAATGTGGGCTTGCGTTATGCCCTTGCTGACAGCGACTGTGAATTCTTTTGGATGCTGAATAACGACACAGTTGTTGACCCCGGAGCGCTTTCTGGGATGTTAGATTTCATGCAGTCGCGGTCTGAAGTCGGTCTCTGCGGCTCATTGAATCTCTCATATTACAAGCCACGAGAGGTTCAAGCGCAAGGTGGTAAGACCTATCACACTTGGACGGCGCGCGTGCGCACTCCCCCTATGCGAATGGTCGGTGAGTTGGGTCCGGAGGCTTCGATTGACTTTGTCAATGGCGCGTCAATGCTTGCCAGCCGGAAGTTCCTGGAGACTGTTGGATTGATGGATGAGTCCTATTTTCTTTATTTTGAGGAGCTCGACTGGGCAATGCGTGCCCAGAGAAAGTTTAAGCTCGGCTTCGCGCGTGCGAGCGTGATTTACCACAAAGAAGGAGCGGCTATCGGATCGAATTCTGATCGCATGAAACGCAGTCTGCTTTCGGACAAGTACCTTACGCGAAGCAGGGTGCTGTTTACGAAGCGATTTTTGCCGTGGACTCTCCCAACAGTTCTACCCTGGATTTTGCTTGCCGCGGGATATCGCCTTTGGCATGGAGATAAGTCACGTGCAATTCTGATGGTAAGGTCGATGCTTGAGGGCCTGGCGGTACCGACTTCCGCGGAGCGGAGCAAATGACCCCACTCGGATATGTCATGTTACTGCCTGGAGTTGCGGGATTTCTGTTCTCCAAAAAGTGGCTTTATCGTTTACTAGTATTTTGGACCTTATTCTCTGCCTCAACTGCAATGAATTTCGGGGAAGGCGAGAGCGGATCTGGGCTTCAGGTATGGATGTTCTTTGGGGCTCTTTGGCTTTTGAGACTGGTGATCGAGCATCTCTCGACGTTTTCTTTCTCCATCGATAGGCGGATTGTGCGCCCGTGCCTCTGGTTGATTGCATTTCTAATCGTCGCTGCAGTCTCTCTGATTATGCCAGCGTATATCAATGGGGAACTGGCGATCACATCTGCACATTTTGGCGATAACTCGCAAACGCCCCTTCATCTGACTTCCCACAACTTCACACAGTTACTTTATCTTGTATTCGGAGGCACTATCGCGATTTGTGTCGCTCATTCGAATTTACTTGATGAGGAAAGGCAGGACACGGAGCGAACCATATTGCTTTCCGCGACATTCATCGCGCTGTGGGGATTGTTTCAATTCACTTGCAATCTGACGGGCATTCCCTATCCCTATTTTATATTCAACAATTCAGCGTCTGGTTCCGCCAGCGGATATCTGCAAACTCTCGATGTCGGAGTCGGCAGAGTCTCGTCGGCCGCCGTTGAGCCTTCGATTTTCGCAGAAAGCCTTGTTACTCTGCTACCTCTGACTTTTCCAGCCTGGCTGCGAAGGGGTTCAGTCCTATCGATTCCCATCGACCGTTCCTGCGCGGTCCTATTCGTTCTTATGTTGATTTTAAGCACCTCTTCAACTGCCTTTCTTGGCTTGTTTCTGCTTGCACTCGTGACATGGTATCTGCTTTTGCGAACGCGCACCGTGTCAACGGCAAGAGGGCTGAAATTTGCAGTCCTCGCAGGCATACCTTGTCTAGCTGCAGGCGTGGTTGCCGTGTCCTCGGTTCCGATTGTGCGGGATGTTGCCGCCTCGATGCTACTGGACAAGTCCAGCTCCGGCTCTGGCTTGGAACGCGCAATGACCGTTGAGCAAGCCTTTGGATATTTCAAGAAGTATCCAATCATGGGTATCGGATGGGGGAGTGCCACTTCTCACGATCTGATCGTCAACCTCTTGTCAAGTGTGGGTATCATCGGCACGATTGTTTTTATTGGCGCCATGCTGAATGTAATCCGCGCCGATTGGCGAACATTAGATTCGCTAGTCTTGCCCGGGAGCCTCTCTCGTTTTGCGTGGCTCATTGGGATTGTTGTATTTCTCTCGATAAGCGTCTTTAGCGGGTTTCCGTATGTTTTCGGTAATTTTTGGCTTGTTGTGGGTATGGCAATATCCGTGAGTTGGAGGGGAGAGCCAACGCAGGAGCGTCTGCCCAATCCGCAGCAGGCATGAATCTAAGCGGGACTTCGTGGCCGGATCAAAACCGTCGAATGGCTCCCAGTGGAAGTTAATTGGTTGCGTTCTTGATTGAGTGAAGAGATGGAGCTATACTCACCTTTCGTGCCTAGATTCAGTCTTATTGTTGCCACCGTCGAGCGTTCCGCGGAATTATCCGTCCTGTTAAATAGTCTGGCGGAGCAGAAACTGCGCGACTTTGAGTTAATTATTGTGGATCAGAATTCTGACGATCGGCTGCTGCCTTTAATCAAGGAATGGACTAGCACGACGGTTGGCCCCGATTACGATGGAGCGAACTCAATTCAGGTGAAGCACCTTCGTTGCGAGCCGGGCGTCTCACGTGCAAGAAATCTAGGTTTATCTAACTGCGCCGGTGAAATACTGGCTTTCCCGGATGACGATTGCTGGTATTTCCCAGACACGCTGCAGAAAGTAGATATCTGGTTTCGAGAGCATATAAGCTATGGGATCCTCAGCCTCGGTTCCAGGGATGAGAAAGGAGAGGTCAGTGGAAACCGCTGGGTGCAGAAGGAATGCGACCTCACGAGGACAAACGTTTTCCGTGCCTCTGCTACCTATACTTATTTCATTCGGCGCCCAATTGACATGACCTCGCTGCGCTTTGATGAGTCATTGGGCCCCGCTGCTGGTACAGCATTCGGTTGTGGTGAGGACACGGATCTTCTGTTGACTTTGATGACCGGTGGGATTCGTGGGCGATTCAACTCACTTCTCTATGTAGGCCATCCTTTAAAGTTTGGCTTCGTCAACGTGCAGAGAGCTGAGAGATACGGAGGCGGGTTTGGTCGGGTTCTCGCAAAGCACTCTCATCCACTTCTTTTTTGTGGGCTTGTCATTTTCGACTTCGCAAGAGCGGCATCGCGAATGATCATCGGTGACCGCCAGGGCGCTTCCCGGTTCTGGGCCCATGCTAACGGAATGATTCAAGCGTACTTTTCTAGAAGCGTTTGATAAGAACAACCTATTCTTCGCAGACAAGTGCGGAAATCGATGCAGTCGTCGCAAATCAACTATGACCCTCGGTCCAACTCGTTTTCACGATTTCATGCCGTTGCTTATAGTTGGTGCTCCATAGCGGCGCTCTTACCGCGCAACAGTGAAGCGCAATCACCAATTGGTCAATTGTCTTTTCAGGTTCAGTGAAACATGTCGTCAAAATTCAAGTTAGTTAGAGGGTATTGATGAAGGAGACAGCGGAGCATACCGAGTCATCAAAATTGGGGACCAACTGGCGGGCGATGCTGCCAATAGGTTTGGTTCTTATGGTTCTGGCTGTCTGCTATGCAGCGATGGCAACGAAATACAGGGCCTACGACACGGATGACCCATGGTACCAGGCAATTTCTTATAACACTTGGAACCTAAACATCGATACAGATACGTTTACAAACTGCCGTTTCCCGGCAGGAATGGGAGGATCGAGGAACTTTGGGGAACTGGCGTCCCTGATTCAAGCCACCTTTCTTAATCGTGTTGGATGGTATCAATGGAACGGCGCGATTCTGAGCGCTTTCTTCGTACTTTTGTCCTTTGTCTTCTGGAACTTCTTTTTGAAAAACCTCGGCTGGTCGAGGGTTCAAAGAGCGCTTTACATTTTATCCCTGGGGCTGCTGGAACCCTTTGTTTCAATGGCCTGTAAGTCGCGATACGACTTCTTCAGTTTCTTTGTACTGTCTATCACTTTGTGGCTAGCGTCGAGGCGCCTCAACTACCTGGCAATAGCCATTTCGTTCCTTGCCGTGGAGACGCAGCCAATCGGGATTGTGGTCCCGTTTGCAATTCTTCTGTTCCTTCTTTTCAGAGAGAAGGCGAGGGTGCGGCTTGTTCTGTTTTTTGTGTTGGCCTCGGTCATAGGGGCAGGGATACATATCTGGATACATCCTCTTGCAATAGCGACAATGACGCACGCTGATTGGCACAACAGGACGAACGATCCCATAACATTCGGATTTCTGAACTCCTACTTCCTTGACCGAAAGCGTCATCTTCCAGAACTAATTGTGCTCCTATTTGCGGCGGTTATGTACTGGCGGCGGAGGTCAACGGTCCAGAATCATTTTGCCGTCGCAATTTCCCTGGTCGTATATATTGTTTCCTGCATTCTTCGAGCCAACGTCGCATATATGGTGTTCTTTTATCCATTCCTTTTATTAGCTGCGTGGCCGTTGTTGAAGACAACCAAGTCAATGTTGCTTGTGACAGGGCTTACCGCACTTTATCTTCTTCCACAATATGGGGTACTTTTATACATCAATCGTCACGAAGGATACGATCGCCAGGATATAGCCTCAGTAAGTCGCGCAATTTCGAGCGCGCGGACGTCCATGCATGTATCGGACGATCAGGTTCAAGTTTATGGGGAATACAGTCTATGGTATGCCCATCCTCGCAACTATGTAAGTAATGGACCGTGGACACATGATTCGGTACTAAAAGCAGATGTATTGCTGTGCTACGACAGCCCCATAGAAGGCTATGGACTTATTGAACCGCTTCACCTGTACTGCCCGGATATATGGAAGATGGGGACATTCCAGCAAGTCGAGCAACTGTCTGTCAGGGGCCACTTGCTGCATGTGCTCACGCCGATTCAATCGAGCGCGCAAGGAGCGATGTAATTTGATGGAGTTATTGGGCTTCGGGAAGCGTAGCTAGAGCGTCAGCGGGACAGAAGCGGGACCGTGGGAGTAAAGAGTCTTGCAAGGAAAGGTATATGAATGAATAGCAAGGATGTAATCACCACAGAGGTCACAATCAGCTCAGTCATCAAAACCGGTTCTCGATATAGCCTTTCAGGGTTCTGCACGGCGCTGTGTGATTTAAACGCAAGATCGAAATAAGTGGCCATCATAACTGCGACAAAAGGAAAGGCAAGGATCAACTCAAGCCGGTACCGAGTTATGAAGGCTCCAAAGAGGAGCATTGCAAAGGACGCGTAGAAGGTCACGGACTCAAGGAGGGTGCGCTCAGTGTACTGTTTGAACGAGTTGCGATAGGCTCCCGCGGCCGATGCATTTCCGATTTCCCTAAATTCGCTGAAGCGCTTTAATGCCATGAAGTAGCAGCCGATCATCCAGTAGCAGCAAAGCAAAGACGCCGGAGGAACGAGGGATGGCGCAATCATGTACCAGCCAAGGAGCATGCGCAGGGGGTTATTGATTGACTCAGTAAGGACATCGAGATAGGCGACATCCTTTGTTCGAAATGGGCGAATATTGTAGACGCAGCCCATGATCCAAAGCGCGGCGGCGGCGGCCGTAAATTGCGGGGATATTTGCCACGATACGGCAATGCCGCAGACCATCATGGCGATCCACTGAAAATAGGCCAGCGGGATATTAACAATGCCGCGCGCAGCTGGCCGGAATTTCTTTACCGGGTGAAGGCGATCGAAAGGGGCATCAAGCACCTCGTTGATGACATAGTTGCTGCATGCAATCAGCGTTGTTGCCAGAAACCCTAGCAAAATGGTTCGAGCCATCTCAAATGTGAATGGACCGCCAGTCATGCTGAATGCAACTACTATGCCGGGGAGAACAAACACGTTCTTGATAGAGTGATCAAGCCTTGCAATTGCCACATGTGCAGTTACGCGATCAAGGAATGAAACAGGACGCTCTACCACATATTCCTCCTGTGGAGGTTGGAATCGTAGCATCGGCATGCGCGGTCCTCCAAGTTGAGAATGTTATTGCCGGAGTTAACGACAGACGATGCGCACACTGGCGTTGATCCAAGGGCCAGCAGGATAATTCGCATGCCGGATTCTAACTGCGGAAGGTAGCCTTAAATGATTCAATTCGACTAAGCGTCTCAGGGTCGTGGTGTATCTTCTCCAAGCCATGAGCAAGAAAGCACCATGTGCAGGATAAGATGAAGCTAACGAGAAAAGCCAGAATGACAGTAGTCGTCCGTTTTGGAAAGGATCGTCCGTCTGGTGGCACGGCTATGTCAACGACTTGAATTCCTGTCCCCTGGTGAGCTTCATCCAGCTTTGCCATTTCAAACTGTTTGGCAATGAGATCCGATATAGTCTCGAAGTACTTCACATCGCGAACCTTGCGTATGTACTCCATTCCCGCTTCCGGGACTTTGCCTTTGGGGATCTCGAAATCCGAGTCCGAATCCGGGCTTGAGCCGGTAAGTTTGGTGAGCTGGCTTTGCAGAGCGGAAAGCTGTTGCCGAGTCTCGACCATCTGCGGGTTGTCGTCAGTTGCGTAGGAACGCATTCCCTGCAATTGGACTTGTTTGGCCACGACCTGGGCGCGGAGGGACGCGGCGGCCTCGATTAGTGCGCGCGTCTGGCTGTCGATTTGCAGGACTCCTGTCGACTGCTCCGTCGTCTTGAGCGCATTTTCAGCCGTGGCTAGATTCTCCTGCGCCTCAAGCAATTGTTGCTGGAAGAAGATGCGACGTTGGGACGCTTCTGTGATCGCGAGGTTCGAAGTAAACTTGCGGAACTCGTCGATGTAGCCGTTGACAATTTCGGCAGCCATGTTGGGATCGCGGTCCGTCGCGCTGACCGTAATGAGGCCGTCCTTGGCCCCGAGAGCCACTTTTGAGTGAGACTCGAACGCAGCGCGCGCTCCGGATTGCTTTTGTGACTTGTATCTTGCGAATAGCCCGAAACGGCGGATGACGGAGTCTTCAACAGTCCGACTGCGAAAGAGCGAAAGGTAAATTTCACCTGGATTCTTTATCCCGAGACTTGCACCCGCAACCGAGGCCAGGGCTCCGGCGCCGCCAAGTTGCTGGAGCACTGCAGAACTGCCGGAAGAGTTCAGACCAGGAGGAAGGAGGATTGAAGTTGCTGTGTACTGGCTTGGGAGCAGGAGTACGATGATCGTGGTCAGGATTGATATGCCGAGTGTGAAGAAAAAGATAAACTTCCGTCGTCTCGAAAGAATAGTCAAGATGTCCAACAAGTGCAGGTCTTTTGTTGGCAGGTCCGTTGTTTTGGATTCTGATAAATGCTCAGTATTTTCTTGCACCTGCATCCTGACTCTCTCCTCGATCCATTCTACCGTTTCCTAGCGCAGGTCGGCCCGCGACGTAAATCCCCTGGATAGGCCTGCAAGGGCTAATGCACCGCTGCGGTAGAAGGGCCCAGCATCTCTCCCTTTGAAGGATACGCTGAGTGCACACTAACGTCACAGTTCGAAACTCGCCGCTAGAAAATCGATAAGTGGCGCAATCTTTCCCGGGAAATCCATCGCGCCCTGTGCGGAGGTGGTCAAATACAAAAGAAGAGTTCGCGTGTGCTTGGGTGGCAGTCCCGCATTGAATTAGGGCGCACGTTGAAAGGTATTCTCGACTACTGGATCGCGGCAGTCGCATAGCTCGCGGGATGATCTGGCGGTTCCAGAGCACGCGATTTCAGGCGCAATGAAGGTCAGAATCCATTCACGTACGAGTTCAGGAGCAAAACCGGAGCCAGTGTTCCTAACCGAGTGAACCTGATTCCTGAGTCTGGAAGAATATAAGACAACTCCGACCAAATGAGGAATATTTGGCTGATTCAGACCATATGTGAACTCCTTTCTCCCTTACGCCTTCAAAGTGGTGCGCCTTTAGCCGTGTTGCCTATCGAACAAATGGAATGACGAGTGCGGATGGGGCATATCAGGTGAGATATGAGGGCGACAAAGGCGCAACCAGGTGATTAATGTGGGCAATTGGTCGATGTTATATAAGTAATCAACATGTAAGTGAACATCGAGTCAAAACTTTCCTCACGCGACACTTTTTGTTGCCGATGGGGTTTGTACGATGTAGTATTTAAGAATGATCAGCACCCGATAGTGAATCTCGGATCCGAATGATTCCGTTTGGATTCTGCGCAGTGCACAAGGGGGAAATCGCTGGTTGAAAGTTGATCACGGCATATGGCTAAGCACGCCGGGTGTTTTGCGTTTTGGCAATTTTGCGCAAAATCCTGGCAACTCCAAAGTCTCATTCGACCGTCCAAAGGTCGTGGTTCACCGGGACATCCTTTCCGGGCATGGAGAAGAATAGATCCTTCGCAGATATAGCTCACCGGGTTCTAGTCCGGCATTCTGATTTGTTGGTTGTCATGGCTGTTCCCGTCAGTTCGCGGAAGACGCAAAATGGAATCTCAGGGAGTGCAGTCGGGGGAAAGGGTCTATTGATCATCTTAAGAGAAATGCGGATTGATCAAGCAGAGCGTTCGAAGATCCGGTACCGATTGACAATTAGAAATGCCACCTTCATGTCCATGACGTCCAACGGGGGGATTTGTGAGAAGGATGCAACTTCAAACTCTGAATGAGAGTGCCGTTACGGTGCAGGAAGGAGATGCAATTGTCTCCGAGCACTTGTATGCGACGGATTTTTCACTCTATAAAGAGGCGCTGGCGGAAACCTGGCGCTACCGGTACGTGAAGCGGGCAATCGACGTAATATTCTCGCTGATCATGATCGCCGCATTTGCGCTTCCCGGACTCGTGATCGCTGTCGTAATCGCTGCAACTTCAAGTGGACCGGTTTTTTATCGCGAACAGCGGATTGGTCGGAGCGGTCGGATGTTTCGCATCTGGAAGTTCCGTTCGATGCACCGGAACGCGGCGCAGCGAGCGCGCATCGCGGATACTGAAACGGGAGCGAAGATTCTGGAGTGGAGGATGCACAAGCATCTTCGTGATCCGAGGATTACGAAGATTGGCGGGTTTCTGCGCAAGTGGAGTCTGGATGAGCTTCCTCAGCTCCTAAATGTACTGACCGGGGACATGTCATTGATTGGACCTCGACCGATTGTCGAGGCGGAGATGGTTCTGTACGGGAAGCTGATTTCGGCTTATAAGAGTGCGACTCCTGGACTGTCAGGGCTGTGGCAGGTTTCCGGACGAAGCCATATCGATTACGACAAGCGCGCCAAGCTCGATGCGCAATACGTACGGACCTGGAGCCTGAGTTCGGATTTCATGATTCTCCTTCGGACGATTCCGGCGGTGCTACGCCGCGTTGGCGCTTCCTAGGGTTCAAATTCTGCATCGAGGCAGAGTTCAGATTCCAACTGTGCCAGGCATTCAGTGTGCACTGTTTGCCTTGAGCATCAGGCTGAGTCGGGAAGATAACCCGCAGGCGTTGTCTCTATAATCGAAATGTAGAAAAGCCGAGGAACGCAGACATCCACCTCTTCAGGACGCCTTCGACCGCATGGCGCAAAAGCGGGAGGCTGGTTGCTGTCCGAGGGTAGAATGCAGGAAAATAAATCACGACTATGAAAATGCGCATTTTCCGGTGCATCGCGCTGTTTTTGTTTATCTGCGCGGTTTCTCCACAAATCCGTGCCCAAAGTCAGGGCCTGGATCAATCCGGCAATCTTCAGCAGAATTCATCGTCTGACTGCAGCGATCCTCTTATGGCCACGGGCCCGGACTGCGCACAGAACCGGGAACAGAACCTCCAGTTGCCGGTTGATTCAACAGGGACGACAACAACGCCAACGCGAATGGCTTCGCCGACTACGGAAAATTCTCCACTTGGCCCGCGGAATAGGACGGTTCCGGATTCGAAGCAGCCAATGTATCCGCCCGCACCGCCGACAGAGTTTCAGAAATTTGTTGCCGCGACTACCGGTCAGCTGCTCCCCGTTTTTGGAGAGAACCTGTTTCGGAATGTTCCATCCACATTTTCGCCCGATGATTTGGCCCCCGCGACTCCGGATTACGTAATTGGGCCCGACGATGAATTGCGGATTCGGATCTGGGGCCAGATTAACTACAGCGGAAATGTGCGGGTAGACCGATCGGGGAGTATTTATCTTCCCCAGGTGGGGGCAGTGCAGGTTGCCGGTCTACACTTTTCGGAACTGGATAAGAATTTGCGCGAGGCGGTCGGCCGAATCTTCCGCAATTTCGATCTTACAGCGGACCTTGGGCGGATTCGCTCGATGCAGATCTATGTGACCGGGCAGGCGCGCCGGCCGGGAGTGTACACGGTGAGCTCGCTGAGTACGCTTGTGAATGCTTTATTTGCCAGCGGTGGTCCGTCTCCGCAAGGATCTCTTCGACACATTCTGGTGAACCGCGATGGGAAGACGGTTGCTGACTTTGATTTGTATGCGTTGCTGGTGCGAGGCGACAAGTCGAAAGACGTGCGGTTGATGCCTGAAGACGTACTCAACATTCCGCCGGTTGGGATGCAGGTAGCCGTCGTCGGCAGCGTTCACAACCCTGGAATCTATGAGATGCGTGCCGGAGAGACGATTGGCGATTTGCTGGATGCGGCAGGGCGGACAACTGCACTTTCCTCGAACGCGCGGATTGCGCTGGACCGCACGGGACAAGAGAAGCATCGCCAGGCGGTGGAGTTCCCATTTGACTCTACGGGTCTGGCTACGCCGCTTGCCGATGGTGACATTCTGCGGATTCATTCGATTGTGCCAGCATACGAGAAGACTGTTACTTTGCGCGGGAATGTGGCGAATCCTGGGCGGTTCGGCTGGCATGAAGGCATGCATTTGAGCGACCTGATTCCCGATCGGGAATCGCTGGTGAGCCGGGACTACTGGTGGAAACGGAGCCATCTTGGCTTGCCGGCACCGGAGTTTGAAGCTGCGATATCGGCTCTCGGCGAGCAGCGTTCGGCGGAAGCCTCCGACAGGGGTTTGAACTCTTCCGCTTCGCAGCAGACTTCACTGCAAGCTACACAACAGCCCACACAACAGCCTTCGCAACAGCCCACGGAACAGGCCTTGACGTCCGCTTTGACGGAACTGCCTCAAACGGGCGGCGCGCAGCAGGGGGGGGTAGCGGGAAGCAGCGGCACCATAGGGTCACAACTCACCCAGTTGCGCACCAGCGGCGCGGGGGGGCAAGTAAAAAAGAACGAAGTGCACCTCGCGGCTCCCGATATTAATTGGGACTACGCGGTGATTGAGCGGCTTGACGCAGGAACTCTGAAGACGTCACTGATCTCATTTGACCTGGGCCAGCTGGTGCTGAATCACGATGCCAGTCAGGATCTGCTATTGCAGGCGGGCGACACGATTACGATATTCTCGCAAGCCGACATCGTGGTCCCGCTTGACCAGCAAACCAAGTATGTGGATCTGGAAGGCGAGTTCGTCCGTTCCGGTATTTACAGCGTGCAGCCGGGCGAGACATTGCGGGACCTGGTGCGCCGCGCGGGAGGCTTGACGACGAGGGCCTATCTTTACGGTTCAGATTTCACTCGGGAATCCACGCGGGTGATGCAACAGCAGCGCCTTGATGAGTACGTGCGCGAGGTAAGCGCGGAGTCGGATAGGGGCACGCAGGAGCTCGCGGCTGCGGGAACCGGTTCGGGTACAGCCGCTGCAGATGTTACCGCCTCTCGCACCGCGGGACAGGAATTGACTGCGCGTCTGAGCCAAATAAAGGCAACGGGGCGCATTGTTCTGCAATTCCAGCCGAAAAACGCGAGCGTGGATGATGTGCCGGCCATCAACCTGGAAAACGGAGATAAGTTTGTTGTTCCTTTTGCTCCATCCATGATCAATATCGTGGGTGCGGTGTATGACCAGAGTTCATTTCTGTACCAACCCTCTCGAACAGTGGGCCAGTACTTGAAGCTGGCTGGTGGAACGAATCGCAATGCGGACTGGCGTCATTCGTTCGTAATCCGCGCCGATGGTTCGGTGGTGGGCAGGGCGGGCAACAACGGCGGCACTTTGTGGAGCGGGAACAAGTCGTTTACGGAGATCCGTCTTAACCCGGGCGATACGATTGTTGTGCCCGACAAGACACTGCGTCCCACGGCGATCCGAAATGTTCTGGATTGGACGCAGGTGTTCTCGCAACTTGCTCTTGGGGCTGCCGCTATCAACGTCCTTTAGCTTCGAACGTATTTAACGGCGACTTGTGGCGCCGAGTTCTGGTAGCCGAACACGAAAGGTGGAAGCAGATGCTGGTGAATGCGCCCGTTCTTGTGACCGGAGGCGCCGGTTTCATCGGTTCCAATTTTGTGCTGCAATGGCTGGCCGAAGAGAGCGCTCCGGTGACGGTTTTTGACAAGCTGACCTATGCCGGGAACATGGAGAACCTGGCTTCGGTGCAGCAGAATAGCCGGTTCCAGTTCGTTTGCGGAGATATTGTGGACGGCGCGCATGTTCGGCGAGTGCTGGAGGAGCAACGGCCTCGAGCGGTGGTCCATTTTGCCGCGGAGAGTCACGTCGATCGATCGATTCTGGGTCCAGCCGAGTTCATTCGCACCAACATCGAAGGAACTTTCCAGCTATTGGAAGCAGTCCGGGGATATT
>Ga0302265_1000391_pt1 | contig 30603 bp, 40 predicted proteins | sample III_Bog_E1_1_FD_194556 | JGI IMG/M metagenome (GOLD analysis project Ga0302265, IMG submission 194556) | Peat permafrost microbial communities from Stordalen Mire near Abisko, Sweden - III_Bog_E1_1 | ecosystem: Environmental > Terrestrial > Soil > Wetlands > Peat | place: Sweden: Abisko...
CTGTTGGTAGGCCGGGATCTGAAAATCGGCGAGCATCTGGTCAAATCTCCGCGGCGTTAGGGCGCCGACCGCCGGCATCGGCAAGAATACCTTTCCGATGGCTGCGTATGCAGGAAGGCGGCGGCTCTCGCCTCCGCCATGCAGGATCAGCCTCTGGTCTTCAGCCAACCATTCAAAGAGGGGTTTGCGGGTGCGTTTTGAGCTGTTGGCCCAAGCTTGCACCAGAAGATTGATCGTGCCTCCGCCAGAGCCCAAGCGGCCGGAGCGGGGATCCGCCCCGACGTAGACATCCGCTCCGCCGGCAATCTCACTAAGTCGTTCACCCCAGAGCTCTTGCCCTGCTGCGGACTTGATGAAATCTCGCAAGTGCGGGGGTACCGAGAGCAACACGCTACTCATAAAATGGGATCAGAAAATTTCGGCCCAGAGCCAAAAGAAGCAAGGTTTCATTCAGCTCCCTCAAAATCCCCCTGCTGCCTTTCATCGTAATATTCTAGCTAGGAGCAGGTTATGCAGCAGCAAATCGGGTGACTTCATCGTCGGAGGCTATACTGCCAATCGAAATATTTGATTACAGAAAGAGGGCGAAAGGTGGTATCATCCGTACCGAGTTGAAAAACTCCATTGCTATCGTCTGCTTTTTCATGGCCTGCCTCTCGGGCTGCTACGGCTGGCAGGACGACGTCACGCTCCACGGCGTCGCCTTCCAGAAGGCCAGCGTCGACGAACACGGTTTCGTCATCGGCCGCATCGCCGGGGACATGATCGTATCCGGGCGGCCCTGCGCCAAGGGTTGGCTCCACCTGCACCCAAATGGAATTCCCGCCGGCTTTACTGCGGCGAAGGATTTCACGCTGGGCCGTTTCACGATTCCCGCAGGAACGTGGGTCTTCCAGAATCCGGATGGGGTGATCACCGTCTGCGCCTTCCCGCGCGACGTCGAGATCCAGGGGCACCTCTGTCGCGGCGGCATGGGCGGATCGGAGGGCGTGCAGGCGGCGTTCTATCCGAGCGGAGCCTTGAAACAGTTCTTCGTGCGCGAGCCCGATCGCATCGACGGGATCCTTTGCGAGACCAAGCTGGTCAAGCCGGGAATCGAACTTTACGAGGACGGGCATCTGCGCAGCGCGATCTTGGCGGAGGATTGCACGGTGGACGGACACCCATTCCATAAGGGCGACCCCATACGGCTCACCCCGACAGGGCATCTGGCAACTTGAGGCTATCTTTGTTGGTCTAACTTAGGCATTCGACTGGCGAACCTATTGCCTCTCGATTTGGGGCCATTCTTGCTTTGTCTGCCTATTGAGTCTCCAATCACCAAAATGGGCCGCGCGAACAACCTTTCCCGCTGGGCCGCGTCGTGCCTCTGATGGGGCACTCCGCTCCACCTTGATCGATGAAATCATCCGCCTTGAGACAATCGCTGACGCCGGAGCCCGTCTGCGGAGGGTCGGGAGCTCTGTTGCTATCAGCATTGGCACTTGTCCTGTCGTTGGATTTGGCAGGTTGTTCATCGAAAATGGACTGGTCGAAGGAACCCGTGCCGGTGTCTGTATCTGCTGCGAATTATTCCCAGCTTTCCGACGAGGACTTATATAATCGGGTCATTATTGATCCAATAAATGCCCACCCGGAGCCCCCGGCTGTTGCAAAGCCAACCAGGCCATTTTATTACCTCCTCCTGCCCGGCGAGGTTTATCCAAGTGACGTCGCGCTTGGGACTGTCTACCGCGAGCTCGAGAGTGCGCTCGAGAAAAGAGGCTACTTCAACGCGATCTACCAGAAAACACCTGCGAACACTCAGCCTAAGGTCGATTACCTGCTGCGTGTTCATTTCGGAGAACGCCCATGGCTGACCCCGATAGTGAGGACGGACAGGGTGACCTGGGGAGATGACGGCCTCGTGGCCAACAGGCATAAAATGAACCTGCTAAGCGTGAGCGGTTCGTCTTATGATCCGCGTGTCGGGTTGAGCACCGAGGAGGTTATGCGCCTCAACGGGATGTTTGCGTCTTCAATCGCCAATTTTGGACTCGGCTCGGGACAGAGCTTTGGCCTTTTCGCGCCAGCGTCGCTCTGGGGCAGCTTTGGATCGAACAAACAGCTATGGCGGGACTTCGGAGAGGAAGACCAGGAGTCTCAGAATTTTTACCTGTTCGTCGTCGAGGCATTCAAATTGGACGATGTCACGGTCATGAGGAAGAGGGCGCCTTGCATCTGGGCCACATTTATCGCTGTGCCCTCTGACCGGGATATGAAATTCTCAAGTGTGCTGCGCTCCATGATTCAGACGGCCACGCCTTACTTTGGGGAAACAACGCACGGTCTTCAGGCCTATGAGGTACCGCATGGAAAGGTTTTCCTCGGAACCCCTGTCGAAGTGCCCGGGGCCGAGAAAGAACCCTTTCCTAGAGAATAGGACCCTCTGAGGTTCGACGCGAAGGGGCGGGAGCCTTTAAGGGATAGAGGGATGCCGATTATGTAGCGTCCCCTGTGAAGCGATGCACCAATACTGAGTAATTCCTCTACCCACCTGCATCCCAACTAAAGAGTCCTTTGGGCTGCATTCTAAATGGAACCCAATCGTGAGCGACAGACCGACCCATTCGAGATTTACCGACCCCGAAACGGTCAATCCTCCGGATTCCCAGGTGTGAACAAGACGCGGGTTGTTTGGAATGCCGTCGTTACTTTTCCGATCAGTTTAGAATTCCTGGCGGAAGATCCCTGAGACCGCATCGAACATTTTTTCCAGTATCGACCGGTCCTTGAAATCCGCCCGCGTCATCAGTCGGGAAAGGCTTTTGTCATTCTCGAAAACTGCGGTCTGCGTTGCCGCAAACACTTCGTCGTAGATGTTAAGATTTGCTTCGTCGTTCAATCGGAATGATCGATTGTCAAAATTCGTCGAGCCCACCGACACCCAGACACCGTCCACGATTAAGACCTTGCAATGATAGAGAGAGGGTTGGAATTCATAAATGAGCACTCCGGCGTCGAGCAACCTCACCCAACGCGAGCGGCTGGCTCCCTGTACAATTTCCGAATCGGTGTGGGGGCCGGGCAGAATAATTTCGATCTTCACGCCGCGCTTTTCAGCCGTAATCAGCGTTTCAATCGCAAGATCGTCCGGCACGAAGTAGGCGGCCTGAAGGCGGATGCTTTTCTTGGCCGACGCGATGGACAGCAGATACATCAGCCGAACGCTTTCGCTGCCCTCATCGGGGGAGCTCTTGAATACCTGAGCGCGCGAGGGGCCAATCTGGGTCAATTCGGGATAATACTCCCTGCCAAAGAGCACACGGGCTTGGGTCTTCATCCAATTGTCGCCAAATGCTGCCTGCATCTGTGCCACCGCCGGGCCTTCGATTTTGTACTGCGAGTCGCGCCAGTGATCCTCGGCGGTGCCGTTCCCGGTCCACGAGTCGGCAATGCCGACCCCGCCGGTGAATCCGATCCGGCCGTCCACGATCAGCAGCTTGCGGTGGGTGCGATTATTCAGGCGGGACAAATTATACCAGCGAAGAGGATGGTAGCGTTCTACCTCGACGCCTGCGGCCTTCATCGCCGTTAGGTACCTTTCATCGATCTTATTCGAGCCCAGCCAGTCCAGCAATACCCGGACCTTCACGCCGGCCTGCGCCCGCCCGCACAAAGCATCCGAGAATTGTTGGCCGATGTTTCCCGACCAATATATATAGGTTTCAAACGTGATCGATTCCCGGGCGCCGCGAATCGCCTCAAGCATGGAAGGAAATATTTGATCACCGTTTTGCAAAGCAGTCACCCGGTTACCGGGCACGATCGCGGGGCCAAGCAACTGGCTCATGCTTCGGAGGAACTGGGGGTCGTCGACGGCAAATTGGTGCGTCAGCTCGTAGCGAATTTGCCTTTCTCCCTGTCCGGGTGTGCCGGTAAAGAAGACCACAATGCTTGAAACAAGTCCGACAATGAGAATTGAACAAAAGAGCCGTCGGAAGGTTCGAACCCGGTTTTCCGCCCTGTGAGGCGGTGCGCTAATTGTTCTCAACCCCGCGAACACTATAGCGTGAAGGGCTGGGGCGCTATGGGGTCAAGGCCCCAACCGTGGAACCGGTGATCAGAAAACGGGTCGGCCGAGTAAGGCGCTCTCACGTCGCTGGAAAACAACAACCAAGGCTCTGAACGCAGGTAAAACCCCATGACATATCGGTCCTTCTGGTTCATCTGGCCTATTTTAGGTGCGTTTCTTCCTGGATTGCGCGCGGGGGCGCCTCCGTTGCTTGCGAGGGCGATCGAGCAGTGGGTCGCCGGCCGGGAAGACCTTGCTTTCACGCAGCAGACGCGGTTTTTCGTCGACGATGGCAAAGTGAAGAAGGAGCGGGTCGAGCGTTATGATCCGTCCCTGCCCGACAGCCAGCGCTGGCGGCTGATCGAGGTCGATGGCCAGCCCGCTACGGATGAAGAACGAAAGAAATGGGAGTCCAGTAAGAATCGGAATCCGAGAAGGAAGGTCGTCAAATCGCCCGCTGAATATCTCGACCTTGACAATGCAAAACTGGTGGAGAGCACGCCCACGAGTGCACGCTTTGAAATCGGTTTGCGTCCAGTGGCGATGCGTCTGTTAGCGGTCGAAAGAATCGTAGTCACTATCACGGTCGACAAGGAGAGCGGCAGCGTTGCGCGCATATCAGCAACATTGCGCCAACCCATTAACGTGCTGTTGGGGCTGGCTCGGATCACCGACTTGGATATCGACGTCCACATCGAGCCGGTGGACAAAGGATCTGCCGAAAGGTCCGGCGAGGTTCAAAACGGCAGCACTGCCCGCGTGACGATGTCCAAACTGGGAAATCCGATGGAATACAATTGGAGCGATTTCAAACGAGTCGCGTCTTATGGTAAGCCGAAAGAGCTTTAATGAAAATGGTGGACCCAATCAGGGTCCATCCTTCCCCTATGAGGGAAGATTCTGTTTCGCGTTTGTTTCGCATCCCGAGGGATGTTTTCGGGATTTCTCGGCAGATTCCTGTAGCACCCGATCACTGATGCCTGGTTCCGGCTTGACCCTCTGACAAAAAGCAGCGTTATTACATCCGTACCCACATTCACTATGGTCCTCGAACTCAAATTGCGCAAAGTAGGCAACTCCGTCGGCGTCGTCCTGCCAAAGGAAGCGCTGGCCAGGTTGAACTCAGGAGAGGGAGACACGGTCGTCCTCACAGATTCGCCGGACGGCAGCTTCCGGCTGGCATCCGATCAAGCTGATTTCGGAAGGCAGATGAAAGTGGCCGAGGGGATAATCGGACGGTATCGCAACGCTCTCCGAGAACTGGCCAAATGACCGAGCCTGTTTGGGTTTTGCCGGAGGCTGTACGGGCCCTCCATGAACGCCTGTTGTCTGAATTTGGCGGAGCTTCCGGAGTACGCGACGAAGGAATGCTAGAATCGGCCCTTTCGCGTCCTGGTAATCAATTCTCGTACGGTTCGCCAACGATTCATGAGTTGGCAGCGGCTTACGCGTTTGGCTTGGTTCGCAACCATCCGTTTGTCGACGGGAGCAAACGAATCGGATTTGCAACGGCCATACTTTTTCTCGAGATCAATGGATATCGGTTTTCGGCCGGCGAGGTCGATGTGACCGTGCAAACTCTGGCGCTGGCCGCTCACGAACTAGACGAAGGTGGTTATGCAGCTTGGCTAACGAAAAACTCGGCGCCGGTCCGAAAGCATTCAAAGAAGACGCCCGGGAAGTCGTAACGATTGCGCACAGAGTTAGTGGGTACCATCTACCAAAGGATATCTCCCCCTAATGCGGATGTTTCGCCTGGGGGCGCATCCTCCCGCAACTTATGGCAGCGCCATCTTGTGTGCATGAGTGCCCGCCCCTTCACCGAACCCGAATACCTCACTCTCTCCCAGCACTTCGCCTCCGCCCACCGCACGCGTGACCGGCTGCTCCTGATCCTGGGCTGCGCTACGGGGTACCGGATCCAGGAGCTGCTTTCGCTGACTGTCGGCCAGGTCTGGGACGGTGCCGATGTCGTCCGTGAAATCACCGTAGCACGCAAGGACCTCAAAGGGGGGCGGGGGAAAATACGTACGGGCTGTCAAAGGCCGCAGGGTGCCCCTTTCCGAGGCAGTGCGGGGTGCCGTGCTGGACCACCTGACGGCGATCGGCCCTGGAGAGGCCGACCGGTTTCTGTTCGCCACCGGCCGGAGCCACGACGCCGGCATGAACCGCTCCCAAGCCTTCCGGGTGCTGGTGGACGCCTGCACCGCTTTCGGGATCGATACGACCCGCGTTTCGACGCACAGCTTGAGGAAGACCTTCGTCGGCCGCTGCTGCGCCGCATCCGGCTGCGACCTCATCAAAACCCAGCGCGCCGTCCGCCAATCCTCGCCGATCACGATCGCCCGCTATCTGGAAACGGACACCGCCGACCTGGACCGCCTGGTCCTTACCCTTGCCGCCTAAGCCCCTCCCTCCACACCCGCCACGCACCGTTACGCGTATATTGGTGCCTCGAGTCAACGCGACTTAGGTACGTTGCCGGAACTCGGGATTCGGCTCGACTAGAAACTGCCGGAAGTTGGGGTTCGCGCGCCACTTGGATGCCATCATGTCGACCGCACAGGAAGTCCAGGGGATAGCTTGGAACGAGGCAGACGCCCGTCCCAAGCATGTTTTTATAGGCGCAATAAATGCCTATATAACAGCAAATATTGGCTTGGCTGCCGCTGCAACCAGGGATACGATACCTGCACCCCGCAGCAGTAATCCCCAAGTGCCCCGCTGCGAAAATTAGCGTGCGCATACTCTCACCGGCCATGTCCGTGTTTGTTGCCGTTACCATCGACCGATGGTTTCAGAAGGGCAGCGGCTTTGCTGAGTCAGGGCTGCAGCGGGAACGGAAAAATCGGCGGGATGCCGCCCGAAAAGGACCTTATTTCACGTGGGAGGGGGCATGAAAGCCGACAAGCCCGGGAACGGAAGTGATGCTGCATTGCCGGCAGCGGAGCACCGTACCCATGGGTTGAACAATCTGCCGGCAGTCGCCGCCGTCACGGAGACTAACGCGATGATCCCTATCAGTCGGCTGCGCATGGCGATGGCGATGCTGCCTCCCTTGGGCGCCTTGGCCCTCCAATGGATGTTTTGGTCCTACATTCAGCCATACGTTTGGTTTCTCTTTTATCCGGCGGTATTCTTTAGCTCTTGGATCGGCGGCCTGCGGGGAGGTCTCGCGGCAACTTTCATTTCCACTTCTCTTGTCGTCTTTTTCTTTATCCCGCCGGAATATTCCTTCGCGGTGGAAAACCCGAAAACCATTCCGTCGATCGTGATGTTTACGGGCATGGGCTTATTGTTCAGCCATTTCCATGGCCGACTAAGGCAATCAAGACAGCTCGCGATCGCGGCCTTGGCGTCTGCAAGTTCCGCCAACAACCTTCTCGAAACACGGGTCCGCGAGCGCACTGAAGCACTGCGAGAGAGCGAAGAGTTGTTTTCAAAGGCGTTTCGCCTGAGTCCCGACTTGGTGGTCATTGTGCGTGTGGCAGACTACACGGTTGTACGGGCCAACGAGGCACTTTGCCGCCTGTGGGGCAGCACGCCGGAGGAGGTCATTGGGAATCCGACCAAGAAGTACACTAACTGGCTGCACGACGAGGAACGGCTGACCTTCTTGCGGACATTGCAGGCCAAGGGCGAATACCTGGGCTATGAGACAACGCTCCGAATGGGCGACGGGCGGCTGGTCCCGTTCAGCATATCATCGCGGGGAATCACACTCAACGGTCAAGACTGCATCATGATCGTTATGCGCGACATCACGGAGCGACGGGTGGCCGAAGCGGCCTCCCGGACAATCTCGGCAATTGTAGAGTCGTCCGATGATGCGATCATCGGAAAGGACCTGAACGGCATTGTCACGAGCTGGAACCAAGGGGCGGAAAAAATGTTCGGTTACATTGCAACCGAAATGATAGGCACCTCGATCCTGCGTATCATTCCGCCTGAACGGCGAGCCGAAGAGGAGAGTATCATTGACCAGATCGGACGGGGAAAGAGCGTGCGCCATTTCGAAACCGTGCGCGTAATAAAGAACGGCCAGCTTGTGGACATTTCTGTCACGATCTCGCCGATCAAGGATGCCGGCGGCCGGGTGGTGGGTGCATCCAAGGTCGCGCGCGACATCTCGGAACGAAAGCGGGCGGAGGCGGCGCTGCTGGCGAGCAAGGCACAATTGGACGCGGCCATTGCAAGCATGACTGACGCCATTTTCATTTCCGATTCCGAAGGGAAATTCATCGAATTCAACGAGGCCTTCGCGACGTTTCACAAGTTTAAGAGCAAGGAGGAATGCGCTAAGACCTTCGCTGAGTACCCCGCGTTCCTGGAAGTCTTTATGGCAAATGGGGAACCGGCGCCTTTGGCGCAGTGGGCGGTTCCGAGAGCCTTGCGGGGCGAAATGGCCAAGAACGCCGAGTACACCCTGCGCCGAAAGGACACAGGAGAAACATGGGTGGGAAGCTACAGTTTCGCTCCTATCCGAGACAGGAACGGCGCGATCGTCGGGTCGGTGGTCGCTGGTCGCGACATTACCGAGCAAAAGCAGGCGGATGCGGCTTTGTGCGACAGCAATGCGAGGTTTTCCAGTATCTTCAACCTTAGTCCGGTGGCCACGTCGCTTTCCACCGTCAAGGAAGGCCGGTATCTGGATGTGAACGACGGGTTCCTGAAGATGTTTCAAATGTCACGCGACGAAGTAGTCGGGCATACGGTCTTTGAATTGAATACCTGGGTCGACCTGCGGCAGCGGGAGGCTCTGTTTTCAAAGCTCAAGGAGCGCGGGGTAGTCAATAATTTCGAAATGAGTCTGCGCGCAAAATCGGGCCAGGTCATCGAGATGCTATGGTCCGGCACGCAGATCGTTATCGACGGGGAAAGCTGCTTGCTGGGCTCGTCGCTAGACATTACGGAGCGCAAGAAGGCCGAGGAGAAGATTCAAGAGCTCAACACCGAACTGGAGCAGCGCGTGATCGAACGCACTGGCCAGCTCGAAGCCACCAATACCGAGTTGCGCCACAGCCAGGCCGAGCTCAAAAGCCTCTTCGAGTCGCTGCCGGGCCTTTACTTGGTGTTCACACCGGATCTCACGATCGTTGCAGCAAGTGACGCCTACCTGAAGGCCACCTTAACCACGCGCGAGAGCATTCTCGGTCGTAAGCTTTTTGAGGTGCTTCCGGACAACCCGGACGATCCCGGAACAAAGGCTGTAGCAAACATGCAGGCCTCCATCGACCGTGTGCTTAAAAACGCCGCTTCCGACACCATGGCGATTGCAAAACATGATGTCCGTCGTCCTGACGGCTCGTTTGAGGAACGCTACTGGAGCCCGGTCAACTCGCCCATGTTCGGAGCGGGTCGCCGGATAAAATATATTATCCATCGCGTGGAGGAGGTCACCGATTTCGTGAGACACAAATCGCGGCTTTCCGGCGGTCCTGCGGAATTGAGCGCTCGGGAGCAGCAAATGGCGGCCGAGATATTCCAAAACGCGCAGAAGCTGGCGGCATCCAACGAGCAGCTCGAGTCCGCAAACAAGGAACTAGAGGCATTCTCCTACTCAGTGTCGCACGATCTGCGCGCTCCGCTCCGCGCTGTGGATGGCTTTTCTCAGGCGGTGTTGGAGGATTTTGGGCCGAAGCTGCCCGCCGAGGGCCTACGCCAGCTTCAGGTGATCCGCGAGAGCGCCCAACGCATGGGCCAATTAATAGACGACCTGCTGTCGTTCTCGCGCCTGAGCAGGCAGCCTCTAAGCATGCAACGCGTGGAGACCGAGGCGCTGGTGCGCGCGGTGCTTGCCGATATGAATACCGACTGCGCGGGACGGAAGATTGAGATCAGCATCGGGACGCTGGCACCATGCGAGGGAGATCCGACGCTGCTAAAGCAAGTCTGGATCAATCTGCTATCGAATGCCCTGAAATACACGCGCAAACGTGAACATGCCGTCGTTGAAATCGGCTGCATGGAGAAGCAGGGGGAGTATGTCTATTTTGTTCGCGATAACGGGACCGGTTTTGACATGCAATATACCCACAAGCTGTTTGGCGTTTTCCAGCGGCTACACCGCGCGGAGGAATTTGAAGGCACGGGCGTCGGCTTGGCCATCGTGCAACGGGTCATCCACCGGCACGGTGGACGCGTATGGGCCGAGGCGGCCATGGATCGAGGCGCGACTTTCTATTTTACCCTGAGAGCAGAGACCGAATCATGAAAGAATCAAATGTGGTGGAAATTTTACTGGTCGAAGACGGCCCGCAGGACGTCGAGTTGGCGCTACGTGCCCTGAAGAAGGCGAACTTGGCCAATAACATTCACGTGGCCCGCGATGGCGTGGAAGCGCTCGATTTCATCTTCGGCAAAGGGGAGCATGCCGGACGCAATCTATCGCATGGGCCTAAGGTGATCCTACTCGACCTAAAGCTGCCAAGGATTGACGGGCTGGAGGTGCTTAAACGCATCAAAGGCGACCCGCGCACCAGAGTCATTCCGGTCGTCGTCCTCACATCGTCGAAGGAGCAGCGCGATGTAGTGGAGAGCTACAAGCTCGGCGTGAACAGCTATATAGTGAAACCGGTTAATTTTGAGAGCTTCGCCGCCGCTGTGCATGACCTGGGCATGTATTGGCTACTCCTCAACCAAGAGCCGCACCTGGAAGGATAGGCCATGCCACAACCCCTCAAAGTACTGATTGCCGAGGACAATTCTGCCGACGCCGAACTGGTGGTGCGTGAACTGCGCCGTTCCGGGTTCGAGCCCGACTGGCAGCGGGTGGACACCGAAGCGGAGTATCGCGAGCGGCTCCACAGTGAGCTTGATCTCGTGCTTTCGGACTACGTGATGCCTCAATTCAGCGGACTCCGCGCATTGGAATTGCTGAAACAGCGTGGACTGGACATTCCGTTTATCATCGTATCCGGCACCATTGGTGAAGACACCGCTGTGGCCGCAATGAAGCAGGGGGCCGCTGACTATCTGCTCAAGGACCGGCTGGCGCGCTTGGGCGCTGCCGTGACTAACGCGCTGGCCGAGAGTCGGTTGCGCCGAGAGCGACGGCAGGCAGACGAGGCTCTCAGAGTCGCGCATGCCCATTTGAGCGAATTGCTAGAGCATAGCCCGGCGGCGCTCTATGTGGTGAGATTTGCCCGCGGGAAAATTGTCTCGCACTTGGTCAGCGAGAACATCACCACGGTGTTGGGCTTCACGGTCGCGGAGGCATCGGGCTTCGATTGGTGGGTCGGCCAATTGCACCCGGATGATCGCGATCATGTCGTGACCAGCATAACCGATGCGCTCGCGGACGGCACAAGTTATCTGGAATACCGGTTGCGCCACAAGGACGGGCACTATCGCTGGATCAACGACTCCCGGCGCCTGATCCGAGATGCATCCGGTGCGCCGGCCGAGATGATTGGCGTATTGACGGACATCACGGAGCGCAAGAGAGCGGAGGAAACAGTGCGGCAGGCAACGGTACACGTGGCACGAGACCGGAGAAAACAGGTGATAACTGAGCTTGCGATTCTCGTCACTGCGACGGCGTCAATTTACGCGTTCGGGACCCGGTTTAGCTGGTTTGAAGCCGCCGCGAGGTGGGAAGCAGAGCGCGACATTCTGAAGTTGGACGCGACGTTTCTCGCTGCTGCTTTCTTTGTAGTGGGGCTCACATTCTTTGCGTTTCGACGCTGGCAGGAGTCGGAATCTGAGCTGACGAGCCGCCAGCAAACGCAGGCGGCATTGGGCCTGTTACACAATGAGCTGGGCCGGCAGGTCAAGCAGCGCACCGAGGAATTGGGCAACGCGAATCTGTCGCTGCGCGAGAGCGAGGAGCGTTACCGGCTGCTGTTCGATCGCAATCCGTTCCCGATGTGGCTCTACGACCTTGAGACACTGCGGTTCCTGGCGGTCAACGAATCCGCGTTGCAGCAATACGGCTACACGCACGAGGAATTCCTCGGAATGACGATAAAGGGAATCCACCTCCCGGAGGATGTTGGCAAGTTGCTGGGGTCTATCGAGCATGGGGACACCGAAAACAAGAAATTCATCGAATGGAGGCACCGTAGGAAAGACGGTACAGTCATTCATACGGAAGTTTCCGCGCGACCGCTGCAACTTGCCGGCCACACGGTGCGGCTGGTCCTAGCGGCTGATGTTACCGAGAAAAAGCTGCTCCAGGAACAGTTTCTCCACGCGCAGCGGCTGGAAAGCCTCGGCATGCTCGCTGCGGGCATAGCGCACGACCTCAACAATGTGCTCGCTCCAATCGTGTTTGCTGCGCCGCTGCTGCGAATGAACGCCACTGATCCCCATGATTTGAAGATTCTCGATACACTCGAAAGCAGCGCCAAGCGTGGCGCCGGGCTCGTGAGACAGATCCTCGGCTTTGCGCACAGCACCACCGGCGAGTTCCAGCTCACGCAGGTGAACCACTTGATACAGGACATCATCCAACTCATGGAGGAAACATTCCCAAAATCCATCCGGATTGAACGAAAAATACGAGCCGACGCCTGGCCGGTACGTGGCAATCCCACACAGATTCACCAGGTGCTGCTCAATCTCTGTGTCAACGCCCGCGACGCGATGCCGCAAGGCGGCACGCTGCGCATCGGTGTGACCAACTGCAAGCTCGACAAGGAGCAAGCCCTCGCGTTGCCCGGCCTTCAGCCAGGTGAATGGCTCATCGTCGAAGTCGCCGATACTGGTACAGGCATTACGCCTGATACGCTTACAAGAATCTGGGAACCGTTCTTCACAACCAAGGGCGCCGGTAAGGGCACCGGTCTTGGTCTCTCCACTGTGCGCGGGATCGTCGCCAGCCACAGCGGCTTTATAGACGTGCAGTCTAGAGTTGGCAACGGCACGGCGTTCACAGTCTACCTACCGGCAGCTAGAGACGTAGACAAGAGCGAAACGGTGGCGCGCGTCGACATGCCGCGACCGGGAAACGGTGAATTGATCCTCGTGGTTGATGACGAGGAGCCGGTGCGCGAACTCACCGCCAGAATCCTCACAAAATACGGCTACCGGGTGGTGACGGCGTGCAACGGGGCGGATGCGATCAAGGCTTTTGTGCCGCTCTCCGCGCAGGTGCGCCTCCTGCTTACAGACGAGCAGATGCCCATTATGGGCGGTCGATTGCTGGCCGACGCGCTGCGCCGACTGAAACCCGACCTCGTCGTCTGCGCTATGAGCGGCGCGGGTGGCCAAGGTCGCGAAACAGTCAATGAATTCGCGACAAAATCTCTGGTCAAGCCATTTGAAGCCACGGCATTGCTGGAGATCGTGCGCCAGACGCTCGACGAAGCCCAGTCCCCCGCAACATCCCCAAAATAAACTAACTATTTGCATGGCCACTATCCTCCTCATCGACGACGACGAAGATGTCCGCAACATGACAGCCGAGCTGTTGCTGTCGGCAGGTCACGCAGTAGATACTGCTGATGACGGCAAGACCGGACTCGCACTTTACAAGACCAAGCAGTACGATCTAGTCATCACGGACATCGTGATGGGCGAGATGGATGGTTTGCAGCTGATCGACCAGCTGCGGCAAACTGATCCCAGACCCCGTGTCATCGCGATTTCTGGCGGCCACCAATTTAGCCGGCCGGTCTATCTGCCGACCGCGAAACGGCTCGGGGCTGAGCGAATCCTCGCCAAGCCGATCATGCCCGACGTATTGCTGCAAACCGTGGCCGATGTGCTCGCCGAACCGGATCCAGCCACAGTGCGCCGTACCATTGGCAAGGATGGATCCGCCGCCCGAAACCGGCCCAAACCCTGACCCGAAAGCCCATTTGATCGACATTTCGCGCCGCCAGACAGCCGATCAGAGACAGACCCTGCGCTCGCGCTAGGATGATTAAACTCGGGCTAGACATTCACGCCAGTCTCATTGTGGTGGTGCGGCAAGTCGATGAGCAGGGATCCCAGCCCCCGCAGCGGTTCGGTGAGCAGGCATTCGTTGGGTTCGTTAATCGTCAGTTGGCTCAGGCTGATGCAGTGCATAAGTTGGTGGACCAGACCAGTTCGATCCTGCCACTATGGCGAAGGATTCTGTTTCGTGTTTGTTTCGCGTTCCGAGAACGGTTTTCAGGATCTCGAAGCGGATTTTCCGGCAAACGTTCGAGGACAAGTCAATCTTTACGCAATATTTGACTCCTAAGGTCCCGCGATACTTCGAGGACTCTCTCGGCAGACTTGAAAGGCGATCGATCGGTAGTTTGCCTAAGGGCATGCACTACGTTCGTAGTTGACTACGCCTGTAGTGTACCGTTTACTTGTGATGATGAAAGCGTTCCCTATCTCTACCCGCTATACGGCCTTGGAACTAAAGCTCCTGGACCGCACTGCCAAAGCCGCCCAGATGTCCCGCTCCGAACTCATTCATGCGCGCTCGCTGGGTAAGGTCATCACAACCCATGAGCTCGCGGATTGGGCTGATGCGGAGTTGGCAAGGAATTCCCAACGCAAGATCCGCCGTGTCTCCAACGCTGCTTGATTCGTCCTTCCTGATTGATCTCGAGCACGAGATCGATTCGGGCGAGCCCGGACCTGCGATCGAATGGCTTCGGAAATGCCGTGGGCATCCGGACCGGCCGCTATTGGTATCGTGTGTTTCAGTTGCCGAGTTTCTGGAAGGCTACGAAGATCCTAAGCGCGGTCTGGATTTCATATCGCGCTACGTTCCGCAAAACATTGGCTTTAAGCATGCCAAGAAGTGCGCCGAGCTGCAAAGGCGCGCCCGCAAAGCCGGGCGGAGATTTGGCGAGAATGATGCATGGCAGCTGGCGTTTGCAGAGTGCTCGGGTGCCAGGATTGTGGCTCGCGACAGGAAAGCTTTCAGTCACCTAGGCGCCCGATATGATCAATTTGACGCATCCTGAAATGGCGTAGCAAAAGATCGGTTTGTTCTGCTTCGCAGACGGCTCTTTTGGCGAAGGTTCAAAGCGAATCTCCGAAGGTGTTGTGGAGCTCGAGTTCGCGAGGAAGAAGCCTTAGTCAGCCAGTGGATTTTACGGTCCTCTTCCCCGAGCCTTTATAGGGGTCTATTTGAATGAACCCGTCCCTTGTGCGCACAATGACTGGGGTCTTCGAATGCACCACATCACGGGCAATGCTGCCCAAAGTCGCCTTGGCCTCGGTGATGTTCAATGCTTTCACTTCGGAGATCCAAACAGTCGCCTGAAAGAGGGGAATATTCTGCTCGCGGGTGGTCCTTGGCTTGACCCATAAATGAACGCCGACATGATGTCGGACATGAAAACCTTTACCGTTCGTGACTTAGATCGGCGACCGAATCAGGTGCTTGAGGCATGCGACTCTTATGGTGAAGCTCGTATACGCTGCAGGGATGGCAGAACGTACGTGATCAAGACAGAAGGGACCGTGACGTCTCCTATGTCGGCCCTTCCTGATTTTGCCGCGAGGCGTCGTGAACTATTCGGAAAATCTGCGTCCCGTTCGTTTTTAAAGAAGTTCGATCAAGCGGTTGCCAGCGAATGAAACCGTACGCCGATACAAATTTCTTCACCCGGATTTACCTCGAGCTCCCGGAAAGTGCAAAGGCCGATCAGCTTCTGGAGAAGGCTAAGGCCGGCGACTCTGAACCGTTACCGGTCACTTGGCTTCACAGGATGGAACTGGTAAACGCATTCGAGATCTCGGTTTGGTTGAGCAGGCAGGGAGGACACCCAACGGTAAGCCAGGAACAAGGTGCCGTTGCTCTTGCTACATTTAGAGAGGATCTGAAGGACGGTAACTTTCTTCGGTCGGCGCGGCCAGACACAGCAAAGCTAGAAGCTCTTTTTGAGGAGACCGCGTTGCGCCACACTGCGAAGAACGGCTTCCGTACCTACGATATACTCCACGTGGCCGCGGCAGTGATCTTAGGATGCGACACGTTCTTCAGCTTCGACGTTCGAGCTAAGAAACTGGCCGAACTGGAGGGTCTAACCGTGACCGAGTAACAAGGGAACAATTCGCCAACGATAATTTTTTAACTCAGTTTATTTAAATGAGTTGGTTGACACGATCAGCGTTCAACATGCCCTGCGAGGACTCTCCCGGGTCGCGTTTGGATCGCGAAATCTCAAGATTCGTCACCTGCACCTTGCCCGCGTGACAGTGTGCGAATCCAATGTGGATGGGAGGAAAATCTCCAGAGGGAGGTCAGGCACTGAACTCAACTGGATCAGGATGCAGCAAATGGTGCGTGAACACTAGAAGTTCCTGGGCTGCGAAGGGCTTCAAAAGAAACGCCTCCTCAAAATGCTTCGGTCGCAGTGGATCCGCTGACGCGGCCTCGAGGCCGCTCATGGCGAGAATCTTCATCGTCGGCTTGAGTTGCCAAATCTTCCTGGCCAGCGCCGATCCGGGCAGGGTGGGCATATCGAGATCAGTGATGACCAGCTCGATTTCCTTGTGGTGCGTAAATTGATCCAGCGCGTCATTGCCGTCGACCGCGAGCAGCACCCGATAGCCATAGCGAGTCAAAATGGTTTCCATCATACTCCGAAGGCTCGCCACGTCGTCCGCCACCAGGATGAGCTCACCCTGACCGCGTGGCGCGAGCGACACAGGGATATCAACGGAGAGGGTTCCCGCAGCCGCCGGGAAATACGCACGGAAAGTCGTTCCACGGCCCGCTAACGTTTGCACGATGACGAATCCTCCGTGGGCTTCGACAATGCCACGGACCGTGGATAACCCCAGTCCGGTGCCTTTGTCAGCCGGTTTTGTGGTGAAGAATGGCTCCCACATGCGCTTGAGCACGTCGGCTGGAATCCCCGTGCCAGTGTCTTCGACGTGCAGCACAACCCAGCGACCTGGGCGCGCGTCTGGGAACGCGCTAGCAGCAACGTCATCGAGAGCGCAATTTTCCGCCCTCAGTCGCAATTCACCTCCTTGCGGCATCGCGTCGCGCGCGTTTACCGTCAGGTTGAGCAGGACCTGGTGGATCTGGGTGGGATTTGCTTCAACGGGCCATAAATCCTTCGGCACGCGCAGGGTAATCTTTATGCTCTTCGGAAAGGTCCGGTTGAGGACGCTCACAATTTCCGAGAGCAGGTATCCCATTTGGATCGTCTGGGGCTCTCCACCAACGCCGCGAGCGAACCCGAGGATTTGGCGGACCATTTCGGCCCCGCGAAGCGCGCTATTCTCCATCGCGGTGAGGAAATGGCGGTCCGTCGCGCTGGAGGCCGTTTCGCGCAGCATCGGCGCTCCCATCAGAATCGGCGCCAGAACATTGTTCAGATCGTGGGCGATTCCGGCCGCCAGCATGCCGAGGCTCTCCAGCCGTTGGGCCTTCCGGAACTGTTCCTCCAAGAGCAACCGCTCGGTCAGATCGTGCAGGATGATCTGTATAGCTGGCTTGCCCGCAAAAGTGATGGGGATGCCCAGGCTCTCCACCTTCACCGGAACGCCGTCCATCCGCACCAATGTCTGTTGAGAAAGAGGCGCCCCATTTTCCGCCGATTCTATGAGGCGTTGCTGTCCCTCTGCGCGAAAATCGGGCGGCAGAATTTCCGTGAAGCCCATGCCAACGATCATCTCCGGTCGTTCGGCGCCCAGCAATTTGGCCGTCGCGACATTTGCAAACACGATCCTTCCCTCGGCCTGCACCAACATCGCATCCGGTGAACTCTCGACTAGCAGCCGGTAGCGCTCCTCGCTCTCCGCGAGTACCTGTTCCGCGCGCCTCCGTTCCGTGATGTCGCGCTGAAAGGCCACGAAGTGCGTGATCGCGCCATACGCCCCGCGGATCGGAACGATTTGCCAGTCGATGTAGAACTCGCTGCCGTCTTTGCGATAATTGATGCCTTCACCGTTGAACACCTTTCCCTGCTCAAGTGTTGCGCGCAGCCGGTCCAACAACACGCGGCTCGTCTTTGGGCCTTGGAGAATCCGCGGCGTCTTGCCGAGTACATCCTCCGCGGTGTAACCGGTCATTTTCGTGAACGCGGCGTTCACAAATACAATCCGCGGTCCTGGGAGATCGATCGTGGCATCCGTGATCACAATTGATTCTCTCGCCTGTTGCGCGGCTGCGGCGAACAATCGCGACACGGGGTCCTGGACCACGGACTGTTCCGGTGTCGAAGTTGCACGGGTCATCGTATACGTTCGCCGATAAGTCGGCCGAACGCAACCTGCCGGCCCCAGGCATCACTGGCGCCTTCCCGGAACAACGAGATAGCTGCTTATTATTCGAAGTTGAATTCGCAACCGAGGGCGCGTCGCCGGCCGGGATGCCCTGAAAATATGGCCGGCAGTGCAGGAACCGGGCTTATCAAGGATGAGGACTGATCCGAGGCTGGTGGACCCCATCAGGGTCCAACCCATCCTATGAGGATTCTCCCGGATCGGTTTTGATCGCGAAATCTCACGATTCATTGCCTACACCTTGGCCGAAAGGGCAGGGTGCGGCTCCGAGTCCGGAGATGCCAGTGCCGATGATGGCGAGGGATTGCATTGCGTAACGCCTCAGTTGAATCTTCGCGCGATTCGGAAGCACCGGCAACCGCCTCGCGGTTAAAAAAACAGTGGATGAATTTGGGTCGGCATCGATTGCGGGCGAAGCAACGAGTTGTTGCCCATATCATGAAACCGGAGACTCCGGACAGGCATGCGTTCCATCTGAAGCCGCTAAGGCCGCAACGGATGCAATTCTGCGGATAAGGCCGCCGAAGATCAGGCTGTGAACGGGATAAAGCATATACCAGTAGAGCAGCCCTAAGAGTCCTTTTGGCGCGAAGAAGGCCGTTTGCGTGAGCATACAAGTCCCGCCCGATAGCGCGGCCGTTTGGAACTCCAGCCATGCCTTACCTGGGACCCTCATCTCGGCCCTCAGCCGGAGGAGGCGTCCGGGTTCGAGAGCCTCCACGCGCCAAAAATCCACGGCATCCCCAACCCGCAGGTTCTCCGGATCCCTCCTTCCGCGCCGCATCCCAACGCCGCCACACAGCCGGTCAATCATGCCACGTAGTTGCCAGGTCCAGTCCAGGTAAAGCCAGCCGTGATCGCCGCCCAGTCGTGCCAGACACAGGAATACAGTACCCGAATCTGCGGGAACCTTGCGTTGCCGCCGCTCGATAATCATGCCCTCGCTGCTGAGGAGGGCCACCGGTGTCTTTTGCCCCTGGCTGGAAGTCAACGCATCGCTCCAGGATGTCTCGACTCCGTGTGACTCGATCTTTGCCAACGCCAGCCGTACAGAGGTTTCGTAGTCGAGCAACTCGATTGCAGGAAAGAGCCGCCGGGCCATGTCGTCGCGCACGACGACTTCGTTGCCTAGGCCTTTGATGAGAGGCCGTGCAATGGTAGCGGGGATGGGAGTGATCAGGTGCACCCAGTAGGACGACAGCCGCGGTGTGAGCACCGGTACGGAAATCAGCCACCGCCTCAGCCCTCTCACCCGGGCGTAGCCGGTCATCATGCCGGCGTAGGTCAGCACGTCCTGCCCGCCGATCTCGAGCACACACCCCGCGCTGTCCGGGGAATCGAGCGCGGCCACGAGGTAGTCGAGCACGTTGCGGATCGCGATCGGCTGCACGCGGGTGAACACCCAGCGCGGGCAGATCATCACCGGGAGGCGTTCCGTGAGATAGCGGATCATCTCGAACGACAGGCTCCCGGACCCGACGATGACCGCGGCGCGGAATTCGGTCACGGGCACGCCCGCTTCACGCAGGGCCGCGCCGGTTTCCTGCCGTGAACGCAGGTGGGGCGACAGAGCAGTCTGCGAGTCCCCCAGGGCACCGAGATAGAGGATCCGCTGCACTCCGGAGGCCTTGGCCGCACAGGCGCAGTTGCGTGCCGCAGCCAAATCCCGCTCCGAGAAATCGATCCCGCCACCCATGCTATGGATGAGATAATAGACTATCTCCACCCCTCGCATTGCGTCCGCGAGTGACTGCGACCGCAGTAAATCACCTGAGACCACCTCCACTTGCGGCAGCCACGTACGGCCCTGCAAACGGGCCGAATCACGCACGAGGCAACGCACCCGATGCCCCGCCTCCAGCAGCCTGGGCACCAGCCTCCCGCCGACATAGCCTGTTGCTCCGGTGACCAGGATCAATTTGGAATCGGACATGAGGATTACTCCGCGGAATCAAAGTAACACTGAAGGCGCGCCAAAGCCAGCTCCTTGGCTTTCGCCTCCACTTCGACCGTGATGGCCAGTCCCCGCCAGGCGGCGGGGAAATCCATGGGATCGACGTGCCGTGCTGACACTCCGGCTTTGGCGCCTCTCACCGTTGAGCGGACATGAGATGTGGAAAAGTAGCTCGCGGATCCACGTCGCGCGGGCAGCAGCCGTCGCTTTCTTCACGTTCAAATCACCCGGGGCCCTTGCGGGTCAGCAGGTCAATGAGGACCAAGAGGACTACCTTCTCGTCCTCTCAGGAATCGTTGGGCGATATGAATCAGAAACGCTGCCTGCCCCTCGTCCGGTTTCTGGCCTCGCGATGTTGAAGTACGTTTTAGAGAAAAACAGGCAGACGGGTGATGACCTAGGCACTATCCTTGATGTCGATCGTTCGGTCGCCTAGCGAATCCTGAAGGGTGAACGCGGCTTGACCACGGCGCATGTGAAAGCGCTCAGGGACCGTTTCGGCGTCAATGCAGATGTCTTTGTTTGAAGGCGAAGGCGGTTCATACGCTCGCGTCGCCATCCGCCGAGAATATCTGGTTTCGTAGACCCCGTAGGGTCCATCAAAAAAGCGCTCTCAAATATTATGTAACTTATGTTATTTCAATAAGTTGGTGGACCCGATCAGGGTCCATCCTCGCACTATGAAGAAATTCCCTGTTTCGCGTTTGTTTCGCGTCCCGAGGGATGTTTTCGGGATTTTGCGACGGATTTTTCGGTAAATACCTGACGGCATCTCGCCAGGCTGGAGCCAAAGCTCAGCCTATTCCCAGTCGCGGCGAACATTTCGCGAAGTGTTTGCCGCAATTTTCGGGAAATCGGCACAGCTCCCTGCAAGGGCCTTGAAGGCCTTCAGTCGGCGAGCAGAAGGTTTCACCTCGGAGACGATGAATCCGGCGGCAGTCTTCGACAGCTTCACGTGCTGGATTTGACCCTAATATCCTTCGGTAAACGGATAGTCTGGAAATTCCCAGAATCGAAGACTTTGGCGGTGACGGCTTTCATTGCATGCAGTTTGAGGTAGGGAGACCGCTACCCCAAGCCGAGATAGCCGCGAACCGCACGCTGGATTAACTGTCGCCTGTTGATGGTGACGGAACCGGTCGAGCGGAGAACCGACGCTTTCCTTGCAACGTATACGAGCGAACAATCAACCAGGGTAGGGAACTCCAGCCCATCTGCTGCATCAAGGATGACCTGGTGGTTCCGTGCGTTTTCGCCCGGCTGCTTCTTCGTACCCGTCACAACATTAAACCGATGTTGTCTGCTATCGGCCATAGTGTCGTCCGATGAAAGGACCACTGCAGGGTGTCCAACGGGATCCTTCTCATCGGTCCGAAGAAACACGATGTCCCAGCGATGGTGGTTCATAGGGACTCGCCGAACGTGTTATGCAGGTCAAGTTCACGCGGCAGGAGTTCCAGGCTTCCGGCAGGAAAAGCAGCCACCTCTTCGGGAAGCTCATATGGCGCGATCTGAATGAAGCCGTTCGGTACACGTACAATGACGGGCTTTTTTGAGCGGACAACATTGCGCGCGATTCCGCTAAACGTAGCCTTGGCCTTTGAGACTGTGAGCATCTTCATGAGGTTAGTTCATGGGATGACCGGAAATAGGTCAAGTGAATGACCTGTTTTGATGATTTCGAGGTGAAGCCTTTATCGATCAACAAAGACCGCAGCTTGGTTACCCGATGGAAGCAAATTCTGATTCGCGTTTGCTTCGCAATACGCGGCAATGTTGGCCGCCGAATCCAGAATTCCCCCGGACGAGATAAACGGCTATTCCATTACTAAGTAGTAACATAGAACGCGCTACAGTCGTTGAATGAATTCAACCGGTTTGGGAAGTTAGACCCTCAAGTCGTTTCCTAATTAATTACTATAGCTACACTTGTAAAATGCTGGACCCGATCAGGGTCCACCCGTTCCCTATGAGCGAAAGACTCGGTCCGTCTTTGGTCTGCGTCATTTGCCAAGGACTCGGCCGAGGGCAAACGAAGATCTCCCCGCCCGAACCATCAACCCAAATGGGACATCCCGACTTAAATCTCTGACAGTGAATCGGGTTCGTTGCTCAAATCCAAAAGTTCCCCCTTCCCAATCATGGAAATTTCCGGCCGAGATCTGATTCGCTCAGCCGGTCTGCTCGCGAGCGCCGCCGTCATTGGATCAACAACCTCGGCGCGAGCCCAAACGATGCCCCCGGCGATTGCCTCTACCGTCAATCCGCCCGACCTGCTCGATCTCACCGACTTTGAGTGTGCGGCGAAGACGGTGATGCCGCCGATGACGTGGGAATATGTGTCGGGAGCCGCCGCGGATGAGCTCACGCTCCGATGGAACCACGAGGCCTACGAAAAGATCCGCCTTATGCCACGGGCCCTGGTCGACGTTTCGCAGCTCGACACGCGTATCACGCTCCTCGACCGCGAACTGGCGTTTCCAATTTTGCTCGCACCGACTGCCTATCAAAAAATTTCCCACCCCGACGGAGAACTCGCGACGGTGAAAGGCGCCGGTGATGCCAACGCCACGATGGTGCTCAGCACGTTTTCGACCGTTACGCTCGAAGAGGTTGCCGCCGCCGCCAAAACTCCGCTCTGGTTCCAGCTCTACGTGCAGCCCGACCGCGAATTCACGCGCGACCTCGTACACCGCGCGGAGGTTGCCGGCTACCAGGCTCTCGTCGTGACCGTGGACACCCCGGTGCTTGGCCCGCGCTACCGTGAACTACGCGCCAAATTCTCGCCCCCCGAGCGCGCGAATCTCCGTGGTTTGAAAGGCGCCACTGGCGCACAGCGTCCCACCGAGCAGAGCATTTTCAGCCTCGTCCTTGATCCGAAGCTGACCTGGAAGGACATCGACTGGCTGCGCTCGATCACGAAATTACCCGTGCTGCTCAAGGGCGTGCAAAATCCCGCTGATGCCGAACGGGCCGTCCAAGCCGGCGTCGCAGGAATCATCGTTTCAAATCATGGTGCACGCCAGCTCGACACGGGCCCCGCGACCATCGAATCGCTGCCGCGCGTTGTAGAAAAAGTCGGCGGTAAGATGCCGGTGCTCGTCGACGGTGGCATTCGGCGTGGCACGGATATTCTCAAGGCGCTCGGCTACGGCGCCAGCGCTGTGCTCATCGGCCGGCCCTACGTCTACGGACTCGCGGTCGATGGCGCGCGCGGCGTCACCCGCACCGTCAATATCCTCCGCCGCGAACTCGAAAGCGCGATGGCGATGTGCGGTCGCACCTCGATCGCTTCGATCGATTCGTCGGTGCTCTGGCGCTGACTGGGCCAGCCACGCTCACAAATCGCCGAGTTGGGGCCAGAGCACGCTCTCCTCGACCACTGTGCGGCGGCCGAGCCGGTAAATGTCGATTAGAGGCGTAAATGGGAACGGCGCGGCAGAACTAGGGGGTAGACTTGACATGTCGCCTTTTTGGCGACTCTTTCAGTCTAGCACTTTGTGAGAGTCATAACGATCAAACGCCTTCGCGAGTATGCCGCTTTACATCCAACAATCGCGACGACACTGGAGCATTGGGAAGTGCTCATTCGAAGGGGAAAATTCGCGAACTTGGTAGAAATCCGCAAGGTGCTTCCGACCGCAGATCATGGTAAGGTTGAAAGCGGAAGGACCGTTACAATTTTCAACATCAAGAACCACTTCCGGCTAGTCACCGCCATCCATTATAAACACCAGATCATCTTCATTCTGCTGCTGCTGACGCACGGCGATTACGCCACACCTCATTGGAAAAAGAACCTATGAAAAACTCCTCCAAGGTGTCTTTCGGGAAGCTACCAAAGACCTACGATAAGCTGATCAAATTTCACGTTCCGAGGCCGATCCATGATGAAGTAGGGTACCAGAACGCCGTTGAGGTCATTGACGCTCTAGCCGGCCAGCAGGTCAACGAAGACCAGGAGGACTACCTTCTCGTCCTCTCGGGGATCGTTGAGCGATATGAGTCAGAGACGCTGCCTGCCCCTCGTCCAGTCTCTGGCCTCGCGATGCTGAAGTACGTCTTGGAGGAAAACAGGCTCACAGGTGATGACCTAGCCACTATCCTCGATGTCGACCGTTCGATCGCCTACCGAATCCTGAAGGGTGAACGGGGCTTGACCACGGCGCACGTGAAGGCGCTCAGGGACCGTTTCGGCGTGAGCGCAGATGTCTTTGTCTGAAGGCGAGGGCGGCAGACACGTTTGCGCCACCATCCGCCGATAATCTCTGGTTTCGTGGACCCCATAGGGTTCATCAAAACCAAACCTCAAAATATTACATTACTTATTGTCTAACCATAAGTTGGTTGACACGATCAGGTTTGAACTCCTCAGAAGAGGACGACCAACTTTGTATGTTGCTTTGTACATTCTTTTGGCGAGCGCCTTGAGATGGGTAGGGGGCGCCGAATTGGATCGAAGGTTACTTGACTGGCGCAACGTTTATGATAGCTTTGTCTATCATGAAGAACAAGACGGCGACGGTAGCTGATCTCCGGAACAATTTCCGTAGAGTCTCGGCGTGGCTCGAAAATGGTGAATCTGTTGAGATCATCAAACGAGGCCGACGCTTTGCCAGATTGGTGCCGGCTCCGTCGACAGGTGGGAAGGCACTCAAGGTCGACTTTGCTTCTCAACTGGAAGCGGTTTGGGGCAATAAGGTTTTCTCCGATTTGGAGATCCAGGCGATGAGGGAGGCCGAATTGGGCAGTCAGTCGTGATAGCCTATCCCGATACCTCGTTCCTTTGCGCTCTCTACGTGCGGCAGAGCACGTCCGTTGCCGCCATTTCCCACTACCAAGGCATGAAGGAACCCTTGTGTGTTTCGGCTTTGTTGCTCGGTGAATTTCGTCAATCGGTGCGCTTTCAAATCTTCAGGCACAGTAAGGACTCGACCCAGGGGTATCCTCGGAAAACCGGGCTGGAGGCATTGGCGACACTTCAATCAAACATCGATGCAGGCGCTTTGCTTGTGATTCCCGCAGAATGGGCGGACGTCCTCTCGATTGCAGAGCGGATTTCCGCAAAACACACGATGGCTGGGGGGCATCGTTTCGTTGATATTCTGCATGTGGCCACGGCATTGAACATGGGTGCCAACCAATTCCTTTCCTTTGATTCGAATCAACGCCGGTTAGCCACGTCCGAGGGCCTGATTGTTAAGCCGTGAGGCCGGCTCCTGCGGCAAGATTGATCGCTCCTGTCTCGGAGCCTGCCAAAGAATCACTCCTGAATTCACCACTATTGCTGACCGCCGACGGCGCGTTCTAATTGTCGTCACCGCCAGTAAACATCTGTTGGTGACGATTGCTTCAGCGACAAGGGGGTAGACTTGACATCCAAGGCGTGTAATTACATGTAAGTACTCGTGCCAACTAAAGTGCCATTGAAGCTCACCCGGATTGGAAACTCGAGAGGGATCCGAATACCTACGGGGGTCATTCGTCGTCTCGGACTGGATCGTCCTGGCCTTGAGGCCGAGGTTCGATCTGATGGTCTGTTCCTTAGAGCTTCTCCATCTAGCAAGCTATCGTGGTCCGAAACAGCGTTGGCCATGGCCAACGAAGGGGAGGACTGGAGTGACTTGGAGACCGCCTCAGCCGATGGCCTTCACACCATTTAAGCGTTACGGCGTCTATTGGGTCGACTTGGATCCAACTCGTGGGCGTGAGCTTAAGAAAACGCGCCCCGCGGTGATCGTGAGCCGCGACGAATTGAACAGCGTTCTCGATACCGTCGTGATCTGTCCATTAACAAGCACGTTGCATCCGACCTGGCGAACGCGCCTTCAGATCGAACTCAACGGCAAACAGTCCGAGATCGCGGTCGATCAGATTCGAGTCGTTAGCAAAGACAGGCTAACTGCCAAGAAGATCGGAGATCTGGGCGCAAAATCTGAAGCTGCACTCCGCGATCTTCTCTCCGAGGCCTACGCTCAATAGACCACTGAATTTAGGATCGAGCCCGGAGGTAATCTACGGTTAATTCTTCGGTCCAAAACTGACCTAACTTATTTTATATCAATATCTTGGTTGACCCGATCAGCTTCGAACTCTTCAGAGGAGGGCGACTAACTTTGTATGTTGCTTTGTACCTTTGCTTTTTGAGGCGACCCTGAAGCCGCGCGGAAGCTAAATCCGCTATGCATCGCCGGGGGCAGAACTGGACACCGAGAAATAAGTAGGAAAAAGTAAGACATGCAGGCGACTCTATCAAGCAAGGGATAAATCGTCATTCCTGCGCCCATGCGGCGTCTACTGGGCCTACCTGCCAATTCGAAGGTCCAAATCGAAGAGCGAGACGGGGGTGACCATCGCGTCTACCGCTACCGTGTCGAATTTACCAAGAGCGTTTTGCTTCAACGGTTTGTCTTCGACCCGCAAGATAAGCTCGTCGCCGCTTCCCAGGAAGACATCGAAGCGAGTTCACCCCACCATTCAGAAAGACCGCCGTCGGGCTGAGCGCCGGGGTCGGTTCGTGACGGTGATGACCGGAGGGATCGGGCGATTGATTCTTCTGTGGAACAGTTTCCCATGCAGTAACAGGCTCAATCACACCTTTGATAAGCCCGCGCCAAGGAATAGACGTCATGTACGGCATTGGCTTAGGGTCGGGTTCGATTTGCGACCGGTTTGCCGCGATACGCGGCGCGGCATTCCCCCGGTGAATTGAGCGGTATGGTTACCTGCTTGACCATGCATCTTTTCTGATACAACGTATAGCCGGATGCCGCAACTTCGTCCGCTTCCTTGCTCGTTTTACCGAACAGCTTCTGGCAATGAGCCGGTGCGCGAATGGCTGAAGGAGTTACCCGAGTTTGAGAGGAAGCAGGTGGGTAGTGACATCAAAGCTGTTCAGTTTGGTTGGCCTCTGGGTCTGCCCCTGGTGGACTCCCTGGGCGATGGCCTTTGGGAGGTTCGCTCCAGGCTGCCGACTCGAATCGCGCGGACGATCTTCATGGTCCGCAGCGGAACGATCATCCTTCTCAACGGCTTCATCAAAAAGACCCGCACAACGCCCAAGACCGAACTCGATATAGCCCGAAGGAGAAAACATGAAATTGAAAAGCAATCCACACATCGGAAGTGACTTTGATAGCTTCCTTCGCGAGGAGGGTATCTACGAAGAAGTCGAAGCAACCGCCCTTAAGAAGGTTATCGCCGCCGCGTTGGAGAAACAAATGAAACGCCGGCGCATCAGCGTGTCTAAACTCGCCAGTGAATTGGGCACGAGCCGCGCCGCCATCGATCGAATTTTGGATGGGGAGAACACCTCAATCACCCTCAACACGATTTCTCGGACGGCCTCGGCACTCGGTTGTCGGGTAAAGCTCGCGATCGTGGCCGCTTGATCGGGATTATGTTTGGGAGCCTTGATGCGACCCGATCAGATTCCATTCTTCAGAGGAGAAAGTTTCTGGATCGCGTTTGGATCGCGAGAATTCGTGATGCTCCAGAATTTTTCGTGGACCTTAGGAGGCCATTCCCGAGTTAGGCTTTTCCGTCTTTCGCCATCCTCTGAGCTTTAAAGCTAATTTCGTCACCACAATGGCGAAAGATGCGTCCCGTCATAGTGTGATTCTCATTCAGAAAATAGCCATGTCCGCAGGTGGGATCACCCTCATCGCTGCCTTCAAATGAAAATCGAACCACCTCCTCATTGAGATCATCCATTTTGCAATCGAGCTCCATCTCGACCGCGCCGAAGTTCATCCTCCCGATTCCACCTGAACTGATTTTAATTATCGCAGGGCCGCACAAATCCACGTATTCGGTGTCGAAGCCCTCCAATTCAATGATGCGCCACGCGCCGACAAACTTCTTCTTTACCGCCCATTTTCCGGGCGGAATCTTCCAGACGAAGTGAGGGATTTTGGCGGCCATAATTTGTCTGCGCCCAACCATTTTTAAGGGCCGAGTTTGGCTCATCGCCAGTTTTTTCGCCACGCCGCAAGGTCGGACGGCCGCCGCCGGTAGCGGGCGAAGTTGCCGTCGGGCAGACTCGTCAGCTCTGACTCCGCCATTCTAGCGAAGTGTTTCAGATCGCCTATCGTCCGAAAGTCGCTGCCGCTTTCTCCTTATTTGAGCCTCGGGAAGAACGATATGTCTGTTTATCGTACATATTTCTGGTCGACAGACATAAACCGATGGGCATTGTGTTTGAATGCTACAGAGCTTCTCGGACGCCACGACGGAGCAGATCTGGAAGGGACAGGCCGTTCGCCGAATCCCGACTGACCTGCAACGTCAGGCGCTCAAGCGACTCATGTATCTTAACGCCGCCAAACGCCTCGAAGATTTGTACCAGCCACCCTCCAACCGATTTCACGCGCTCAAGGGCACCGGGCGCTACTCGATAAGCGTCAACATGCAATGGCGCATCACATTCGCTTGGACTGAAGCCGGCCCAGCAGAAGTCCTTTTTGAAGACTACCACTGACATGAATACAAAATCCCGAGCCATCGAACCGTGGCATCCCGGCGAAATGATCAAGGAAGACTTTCTCGCCGATTACGGCCTCACGCAGTACGCCCTCGCCAAGGCGCTGCGCATTCCCCATAGCCGTGTTACGGACATCATCAAGGGCCGGCGTGGCATCACGGCCGACACCGCGTTGCGGCTCAGTCGGTACTTCGGCAACTCGGCCGAATTCTGGCTGAACCTGCAGGCCGAATACGATTTGCGAATGGCTGACTCGAAGCGGATCGAGTCAGAAGTAGCGCCTCGCGCGGCTTAGTTCGACATTCTGAGAAACGGACCAAGCATCGAGTCGATTTAAAGCGGTGAAAAAACCCTAAGAGCGCCCTATCTCATTTTTGCACGAGGCATGACCGCTGAATTGAAGAAACTTGCCCAGGCCCTCGATCAAATCGAACGCCGTTATCCCGCGCGAGGGAGACGCTACAGCACGATCGTCGAGAATCCTTCCGAGGCAGGTTATCTGCCAATTCCGAAACCTTCAAAAAGGGCAGTTGCTAAGGGGCGGCGTCTGAGGAAGGCGATGAGCCGCCTGTCCATACCGGCGAGTTGCTATTTTGGAAAGAAGGCGGCGCCCACGACCAGGGTCGTCCGTCGAAAAGGCTGAGGTTGAGTTAATAGCTGTTGTAAGACATTTATTTACAATGGCTTACAAAATTGGTGGACCCGATCAGGTTCGAACTGACGACCTCCTCAATGCCATTGAGGCGCTCTTCCAACTGAGCTACGAGCCCATTCGCACATGCGAGAGGTGTGAAAAATCGGTTTTTCCATGCGGAACGCAAGGAGTTTTTGCCGATACCGTTTCCTGCGAGGCATCCAACTCAACTTTTTAGGGGCGGGGGCTCGTCCGTTGGAGGAGCCACAATATGCTGATTCATCATCTGCTTCCAATAGGCCTCCTCGTCCTCGCGCCTTTTGACCGACCTGTACTCAGCCTCCCCTGCGGAGAAGATGAAGAAACATATTGCGATCACAAAGAAGTCCGCCCGGGGGCCCCGGGCGAGTTCCCAGAGAAACCCGATTATCGTAAGCACTTTCCCGGTCATTGCCGCCCAATAGGTTGCTTTCAGATAGTTAAATCTCATCGCGAGGAGCGCCCGCAGTATCCGGCCGCCGTCCATGGGGAACGCCGGGATAAGGTTGAAGAGGCCCATACGCAGGTTCCAAACGAGTAGGATCCGCGCCATATCGACCACGGTCTCGGATGCGGAGTCGCCTTCCCAACCCGCCGGAAGGCCCACCCCGAGCCAGAGCACGCCTGCGATCACAAAATTGACCATGGGGCCCGCAACGGTGATGAGGAGTTCCTGGCTCGGCAGCCTCGGAATCTGGTCGAATTGGGCGACGCCCCCTATGGGAGTAAGCAGGATCTGGCGCACGTGAACGCCGTACCGCATCGCGGTCAAGGAGTGCCCGAGCTCATGGAGTACGACGCACGTAAAGAACGTGAGTACGGCCCCACCGCTCCAGAGGGCTCCCACAAGGCCGTCCTCCTGGAACCCCTTATACGACGCCCAAGCCAGCAGGATTGGGAACGTCCAATGGAGCGAAATTCTGATCCCGCGAATGCGGAACAAGTTGATTGACCAAGCAAGCATGCTATCTAATGAAACCCGATTGCCCGGAATCGCGAGCCGAACCTTGGAACCTAGCACCAAAACCCCCACCATCCTCGTCATAGATGACGACGCCGAGATACGTTACTCGCTCTCGCGCGTGCTGTCGTCGCGGGGCTACCAAGTCTCCGAGGCGCCCAGCGGCGAACAGGGCATCGCTTTGGTCAAGAAGGGGCCGTTCCCGGACCTTATCTTCCTGGACATCCGGATGACCGGCATGTCCGGGCTTGAGGCCCTCCAGCACTTACGTTCCGCGAACCCGAAGCAGCTGGTCATACTGATGACC
>Ga0302265_1000395_pt1 | contig 30532 bp, 20 predicted proteins | sample III_Bog_E1_1_FD_194556 | JGI IMG/M metagenome (GOLD analysis project Ga0302265, IMG submission 194556) | Peat permafrost microbial communities from Stordalen Mire near Abisko, Sweden - III_Bog_E1_1 | ecosystem: Environmental > Terrestrial > Soil > Wetlands > Peat | place: Sweden: Abisko...
TTACCTGCACCCGTTGGATTCGCCGTTTTTTGTTGGTTGGACATAGATGAAAGCCTTTGTTTATGCGGCTTCAGTGTAAGTCAATAACATCAGCTTGTGAAGCTTATTTGGGAAATATGGGTTAACAAGTCGCCGACCACTTTTGAAGCTTGTAGTTCCACTGTCGCGGTTCCTGTCGCGAGTTGGCGATTGTTCAGCTTTCTACGCTAGGCAATATCATATTTATATGACAAACGAAGACACCAACCAGAGTGAGTGGAGTGACGCCAAGAATTGGCCACGCGGGATTTATCGCAGCCGGATAGATAGTCGCATGATTGTCCCGAAGCGCAGAGGTTTTGGCGTGACCATCAATTTTGGCAATCGGAACGCGGTGTTTTTATTTTTAGCGTTCCTTGCGTTACCACTCATGATTTTGCTGGCAGTCTATTTTACACAAAGACATTGAGTCAACCCAATGGACGGCTAAAACAACTCGCGCAGCCGTCCAAACAACCCACGCAACGGCTAAAGAAGTTCTTGCAGCGGCCAAAATAACCCACGCGATGGCTGAAGAAGTTGTGGCGACGGCTAAAACAAGCCACGCGGCGGTTGCGACAATTGTGGCCGTCTCCCAAACAACCCCGGCGGCGGCTGAAGAGGTTCTTGCAACCGTCCCAACAACTTGCGCGATGGTCGCGAGAACTTATTGAGCGGTGCAAACAACCTTGGCGACGGCTGCAATAGTCTTGCTTACAACTTCAAATCCTTGTCCGTCACCGCGCCGAGCGAGGCGCTCGTGACGGTGTGGGCGTATTTCGCCAGCACGCCGCGCGGATAACGCGGTGCGGGTTTCTTCCACGCCTGTTTGCGCTTCTTGAATTCCGCCGCGCTGATGCCCAAGGTCATTTGCCGTTTCTCCGCGTCAATGATGATGGTGTCGCCGTTCTTCACGAGCGCAATCGGGCCGCCGACATAGGCTTCGGGCGTGACGTGGCCGACCACGAAGCCGTGGCTGCCGCCGCTGAAGCGTCCGTCGGTGATGAGCGCGACGTCTTTGCCGAGGCCGCGACCCATGATGGCGCTGGTGGGCGAAAGCATTTCGCGCATGCCCGGTCCGCCTTTCGGTCCTTCGCTGCGCACCACGACGACGTGGCCTTTCTTGACCGTTCCCTTGAGGATGGCTTGCAACGCCTTTTCCTCGCCCTCGAACACGATGGCTTTGCCTTCGAAACGCATGCCTTCCTTGCCGGTGATTTTTCCGACCGCGCCGGTGGGAGCGAGGTTGCCGTAGAAGATGACAAGGTGGCTGTCCTTTTTGATCGGCTGGTCGAACGGCTGAATGATTTGTTGTCCCTGCGGATACGGTTTCACGCTGGCGAGTGATTCGGCCATCGTCTCGCCGGTGACGGTCAACGCATCGCCGTGCAAAAGTTTTTTATCGAGCAGGATTTTCATCAGCGGACGGATGCCGCCGATGGCGACGAGCGCGCTCATGCTGTATTTGCCACTGGGCTTGAGGTCGGCGAGCACGGGCACGCGTTTACCGATGCGCGTGAAGTCGTCAATGGTGAGCTTCACCTTCGCGGCGTGCGCGATGGCGAGCAGGTGCAACACGGCATTGGTCGAGCCGCCGAGCGCGATGACGACAGTGATGGCGTTCTCGAAGGCTTTCTTCGTGAGGATGTCGAGGGGCTTGATGCCTTGCTTCAACATGTTCACGACAGCCGCACCGGCGCGGCGGGAATCTTCGAGCTTCGCGGGTGAAACGGCGTTTTGCGCGGAGCTGTTCGGCAAACTCATGCCGAGGGCTTCAATCGCGCTGGCCATGGTGTTCGCGGTATACATGCCGCCGCAGGAACCGGGTCCGGGAATCGCGCAGGATTCCACCGCGTGCAATTCTGCGTCGGAAATTTTCCCCGCCGCGTGCTGGCCGATGGCTTCGAACACGGAAACAACGTCGAGATCTTTGCCTTTGTTCGGTGAATTTGCGGGCGCAGTCGCAGCGGTGAGACAGCCGGGCAAAATCGTTCCGCCATAAACGAACACCGACGGCCGGTTCATGCGCGCCATAACGATGAGACAGCCGGGCATATTTTTGTCGCAGCCACCGATGGCCACGTAGCCGTCCATGCCGCCGCAACCCACGACAGTTTCAATCGAGTCGGCGATGACTTCGCGCGAGACGAGCGAATACTTCATGCCTTCGCTGCCCATCGAAATGCCGTCGGAGATGGTGATGGTGTTGAAGATGATCGCCTTGCCGCCGGCTTCGTTCGCTCCCTTTTCAGATTCGAGCGCAAGTTTATCAATGTGCATATTGCACGGCGTGACATTGCTCCAAGTGGACGCAACGCCAATGATGGGTTTCTTAAAATCTGCTTCCGTAAAACCGACGGGGTAAAGCATGGCGCGCGCCGCGGCGCGTTCGGGTCCATCCACGAGTATGCTGGAGAAGGGACGCAATGTGTCGGCGGATTTAATTTTTTTCATGTGCGGTAAATGATGCCGTAAAAACGGAAAGCCTGCAAGCCGCGGAGTTTTGAATTGAAAAGCGCACGCATATCGGGGAAAGTGTCCTTCCGCGTGGAGAGATGGCAGAGTGGTTTAACGCGCACGCCTGGAAAATGTAAAACGTCCTTTTGTCATGATTTGAGCTAACGTGACCTGATGACGAAAATACCGTCTTTATTGACTAAAACACACTTTTGCTTTTGTCCTATTAGGTTCTGGGATGACCTAAAAATGGCAAACAGTATCAGATTGCAGTATCAGATTTTCCTATTGTAAGCCCGTTCATTCCTAGCCAAATTTTTAATTTCAATGTCCTCAACAAGCCCTTCGTTTTTGCCAAGCCATAGATATTTTTCAGGCCGTAACCTGATCCTTTCTATTGCGATTCGTTCCAGCCCATCGCACAACGGCTCTAAACCCTTCCCTTTATACCCCATCGCGGCATCACACTTCCAGCCGATCTCCTGAACGAGCCACAAGAGTATAGAGCGCGGGCATCAGGAAAATGCTGATCAACAGCCGCGTGAACAAGCCGCTGACGATTACCAGGGCAAATGGCCGTTGGGTATCCGTGCCCACGCCGGTGGCCAGCGCCGCTGGCAACAAGCCCAACGCCGCCACGAGCGCGGTCATCATGATTGGACGCAGCCGTAGGATCGCTCCTTCGCGAATTGCTTCGGCGAGTTTGGTGCCGCCGAGGCGGAGTTCGTTGACGTAAGAAATATAAACGACGGCCGTCTGCACCGAGACGCCAAACAAGGCGAGGAAGCCGATGCCGGACGAAACCGAAAACGGCGTGCCGGTGAGCCAAAGCGCGATGAGTCCGCCAACCGGCGCGGATAATACCACGCCGAGCACGGTGATAAACGGGAATTTCAAATTGCTGTAGAGCGCGAACAGCAGCAGGAAAATCAGGCACAAGGTCAGCGGCAAAATCACATTCAGTTGCGCGCGGGACTTGGTGTATTCCGTGTATTCGCCGCCCCAATCCATGTGGTAGCCCTCCGGCATGGTGACCTTGCCGTTGATCTGCTGCATGGCATCTTCCACCGCGCCAGCCAGGTCGCGTCCGGCCACGGAAAATTGCACGCCAATGTAGCGCGAATTGTCCTGGCGGTAAATGAACGACGCGCCGTTCATCACGCGAATGTCCGCGAATTCCTTGAGCGGAATCTGCTGTCCGCCCGGTGTCGGCACGAGGATGTTGGCGATCTCTTCGGGGTTGTCGCGGTATTGGCGTTCGAGGCGGACGACGAGATCAAATTGTTTTTCGCCCTGCTGCACCTGCGTGGCCACGTCGCCGCCGATGGCGGTGGTGATGAGCGCGTTGATGTCGGCAACGTTCACGCCGTAGCGGGCGATCATGGTGCGATTGATTTTGATGTCGAGGCTGGGTTGGCCGAGTTCCTTCACCAGCGTCACATCCTTGATGCCACGCACCTGCTCCAAAATCTTTTTGATGGCTTTGCCCTTTTGCTCCAGCACGTCGAGATCGGACCCGAAGACTTTGACGGCCAGCGCGCTCTTCAAACCGGATTCGGCCTCGTCCACCGCGTCCTCGGCGGGCTGCGTGTAGTTGAAGATGATTCCTGGAAACGAAACGAGCTTCTCGTTGATAGCTTCAATTAGCTTCGCTTTGCTGCGATACGCACCGGTCCATTCCGAATAAGGTTTCAAGCCGACGTAAAACTCGACGTTGAAAAATCCGGTGGAATCCGTGCCGTCGTCAGGCCGCGCGAGTTCGGAGGCGACGGTGGTGACTTCAGGAAACGATTTCAACACCGCGCGGATCTGCGGCGTGATTTTCGCCGATTCGTCGTAGGAAATGGTGTAAGGCATCGTGGCGCGAACCCACAGCGCGCCCTCATCCAGTTGCGGCATGAACTCCGCACCGATGCGCGGGATGAGCAGCAGCGAACCGGCGAGCAGAATGGTCGAGGCCAGCGTCGTGCCCCACGGACGCGCGAGGCAAAAATCCAGGCCCTTGGTGTAAACCGATTTGATGGCTTCAAATACGGCGCTGCGGCGCTCGCGCACGCCGTCGCGCATGAACCACGAACACAGCACCGGCAGCAAGGTCAGTGTGACGATCAACGAACCAATCAGCGCAAATACCATCGTATCGGCCATCGGTTTGAACAGCGTGCCGGACGGCCCGGCCAAAACGTAGATCGGCAGGAAGCTGGCGACGATGACCGCAACGGCGTAGAACAACGGGCGGTCCACCTCGGCGGCGGCGTCCTTAATTATTTCGAGGACGTTATGGCGGGTGCCTTTGCGCAAGGCGATCTGGCGGAAAATATTTTCCACCATCACGACCGCGCCATCCACGAGGATGCCGAAATCCACCGCACCGATGGAAAGCAAATTCGCCGAAGCCTTTTGCAAATCGAGACAGATAAATGCGAACAACAGCGCGAGCGGAATCGTGACCGCGACGATCAAACCCGCGCGAAAATCGTAGAGGAAAAAAATCAGGATCACGACGACCAGCACCATGCCGCGCAAAAGATTTTGCTCCACGACCTGCGTCGTGAGCTTGATCAAATCGGTGCGGTCGTAGAACGGGACGATTTTCACATCCTTGGGCAGAACTTGCTCGTTGAGCTGCCTGGTCTTCGCCTCGACGCGCTTCAGGACGTCCTGTGTTTTGTCGCCCGTTCGCAACAGGATGACGCCTTCCACGCAGTCGTCCTGCTTCTCGAAGCCGAACTCGCCGAGCCGCGGCGCGATGCCGATGACCACGCGACCGACATTTTTCAGCAATACCGGCGTGCCATTGTTCACCGCCAGCACCACGTTGCCAATGTCCTCCAAAGTTTCCAAACGACCGAGACCGCGCACGTAATAAAACTGTCCGCCTTGCGAATAGAAACCGCCGCCGGCATTGCCGTTGTTGGCCGCGAGCGCCGCTTCCACCTGCAACACTGACAGGCCGACGCCGGCAATCTTCGTCGGATCGAGCAGCACCTGATATTGCATCGTGCCGCCGCCGAAGCCCGAATCATCCGCCACGCCGGCGAGGGATTTGTAGGCTGGCTCGATGATCCAATCTTCGAACGTTTTCAGTTCCATCGGCGAGCGGTCGGAACTTTGTAGCACGTAACGATAGATCAAACCCGAAGGCGATGACAACGGCGACACCGAAGGCGTCACGCCGGTCGGCAGGCTAAGGCTGGACAGCCGGTTAAAAACTTCCTGGCGGGCGAAGTTGTTGTCCGTGCCATCGTCATAAGTGAGGATGACATCGGACAATCCGTAGAGCGTGATCGAACGTTGCGTGGTCATCTTCGGAATGCCGTTCATCCCGACTTCGACGGGCACGGTGATGAGGCGTTCCACTTCCTCGGCGGCGTGGCCGGGCCATTGCGTGATGATCTCGACGATCGGCGGCGACAAATCGGGATACGCATCCACCGGCAGGCGTTCGAGCGAGCGCGTGCCTGCGCCGATCAGCACGAGCGTCAGCAGCACGACGAGAAAGCGTTGCCGCAACGACGACGCGACGACGCGGTTCATCATCGAAGCCGTTCGCGGCGCGGATTCAATGGGTGGCAATGGCTCGCTCATTGGTTTTGCAGGAATTGAACAAAGATCGCGCCATCCACGACAAGCTGGTCGCCGACTTGCAGGCCCTCGGGAATGTCATATTGGTCGCCGGTGCGATAACCCAGCGTGACATGCCGTCGCGCAAAGCTGCCGTCGGGCTGGACGACGTAAACAAAAGGCAGCTTCACATCGTCGCGCAAAATCGCCGAGACCGGCACCAGCAGGCCGGAACTTTCCTGATGCGCCTGAATTTTCACGCGGACATACATTTGCTTTTTCAGCAAGTCACCGGGATTTTCGACGACCACGCGCACCATCACCGAACGCGTGGTGGGATCCACCAGCGCGGAAATGTTGTCCACCTTGCCGGAAAAACTATTTGTCGCGATGCCCGTAAAAATTTCCGCTGAATCGCCGACGCTGACCGAAGCCAGATCGGAACCGAAAATCTGCGTCATCACCCAGACGCGCGAAAGGTCGGCCACGGTGAAACACGGCGTGGTGCCCGCCGTCAAAAGTTCTCCGGGCGTGATGAGTTTTTCCACCACGGTGCCCGCAATGGGCGAATTAATTTTGCCACCAGGACGCGAAACGGGCTGGCCCGCCTGAAGGTCTTTGATGACTTGCGGATCAAGATTCAGCGAGACGAGCGTTTGCAACGCGGCGTCGCGGTCGGCCTCGGCGTTGGCGGCGTCGGTTTGCGCCTGCTCTTCTTCGCGCTGCGCCACGCCGTTGTGTTGGATCAAATCCTTGTCCATGTCGGCCACGCGCCGCAGCGTCTGCGCGGTGGCGAGCGCCTTGCGATACGCGCTGATGGCGGCCGCAAAGTCAGGCGAGTCCACTTCGGCCAGCGCGTCGCTGGCCTTGACCTTGTCGCCGGGATTCACGAGCAGTTTCGACACCGGCCCGCCGAACGGCGCGAGCACGCTGGTGGCCTGATCGTTGTCAAAATCCACCGTGCCGGTGGTCTCCGTCGTCTTGTGAAATTTCGATGGCGCAACGGTGTAAAACTGGATTTTCTGTTTTTGCTCCGCCGTCAGCGTCACATTGCTGACGGTCACGGATGAGGCTGGTTCGTTGCTGTCACTTTTGGGCGAACAGCCGGTGAACGACACCAGCGCCGCGACGGTTACGGCAAGTGTAGCGGCGTCTCGGCAGAGCGCCGCACAACTTTTAAAATTGAAGAATCCGGCTTTCTGCCGAAAGCCGCTACGCACAAATTTATTTTTCATTTTTATCCTTGGTTAAATCCGCACGATGCCACCAGCCGCCGCCCAGCGCTTGAAACAGCGCCGCTGTGTCAGCAAAACGATTTGCCTGCGCCTGCACGAGGTTAATGCGCGCCTGCTGATACGCCTGCTCGGCGCTCAACAACGCGAGATAACTGATGTAGCCGTCTTTCCATTGGTGCTGCGATAAATCCAAAGTTTCCTGGGCATCATCCGCAGCGGCGGCGGCGGCCTTCAAACCCTCGGCGTCCTGTTCCAGCGCCGTCAAAGTATCCGCGACATTTTGAAACGCGGTCAGCACCGTGCTGCGATATTGTTCCGCCGCCTGCATGTAAGCCGCTTTAGCCGCGCGCTCCTGATGCAACAGTGTTCCGCCCTGAAAAAGTGGCGCGGTTGCCGCCGCACCCAAACCCCAAAAGCCCGTGCCGGATGAAAATAATTTATCGAAGGAAAGCGCCGTGCTGCCCGCATCTGCGGTCAGCGTGATGTTCGGCAGCCGGTTCGCGATGGCGATACCGATCTGCGCGCTCGCAGCATGGAGGTTGGCCTCGGCTTGCAACACGTCGGGCCGTTGCGCCACGAGTTGCGATGGCAGGCTTACCGGGATTTCCACCGGCAATTGCAGGCTCGAAAGTTCGAATTTATCCACCGGTGCCTGATTTGGAAACCGGCCAGCCAAGACCGCAAGCAGGTCGCGCAGTTGAGCAGCTTGTTTCATCAACGGCGGCAGCGTCGCGACGACTTGCGCAAGCTGCGATTCCTGCGCGACCACATCGAGCCGGCTGGCGTAGCCTTTGGTCAACTGGTATTTCAGGATTTCCACCATGTTCGAGCTGAGGTCAACAAGCTGGCGCGTCGCGTCAATCTGCGCCTGCACCGCGCCCGCCTGAATCGCCGTGACCACCACGTTCGCGGTCAGCGTGGTATAGGCCGCGATCATTTGGAAACGGACTGCCTGTTCCTGCGCATGCACCGATTCCAATGTGCGGCGGTTTAGACCGAAGACATCGGGTGAGTAGGAAACGCTGACCTGCGGCGTGAACAAATTGTATTCAAAGGCGTTTGAATTTGGCACCGGTGCGAGCGTTCCGGGTTGCTTCTGGCGCGTTGCGGAAAAGCTGCCCGCAGCACTGGGAAAATAAACGCCGCGTTGCGCCAGCACATTTTCGCGGGCGACGGACAACGCCGCCTGCGCGGCCTTGAGGTCGGGATTGTTTGTGAGCGCGAGTTCAATCAGCTCATTGAGCGGCTGGGAATGAAACAATATCCACCAGTCGCCAGCAATGTCGCCGCCCTGGGCAAAGCGCTGGGCTTCCCCGCCGGCGACATTTGTGCTGGTGACGGTGGTCGCTAGCGGATTGGCGGTATAACCGCCGACTGCCGGAGTTGCCGGTCGCTTAAAGTCCGGTCCCACCGCGCAGCCGGCCAGTAGCAAACCGGCCAACGCTGCGAGGAAAGGCACACAATATGATGGTTGCCAATCGGCAATCACCTTATCCAACCGTTGTTTGCTTAATTTGCTCATGCGGCTTGGGCATGGATTTCCACCTGCACGATTCTAAAATTTTTCAACTGCACGATCTCACAATTTTCCAAATGACGTATGCCTAAAAGCAGAACGTCGAAATAATTCAGGTTGAATTAACTGACGGATGCCGGCCTGCGAAGGCCGGTGAACTTTTCAGGAAGGGAGAAGAGAAACCGGCGGGCCGCGGCCATCAGGAAGAAAGGCTAGGGATGGATAAAAAACTGAATTTTCAATTTGGGGAATGATTTCAATCCCGATCACCGGAACGATTGCAGGAGCCGCACAGACGACCGTTTCCACTTTTCCGTGGGCAATGGCCACTATCGCGCAATCATCATTGTCGGGAATCGTTCCGCCGTGGAGCCACGCGTGCAGTGGCGTGCAAACTTCTGCCGCCGCCATGAGCAGCCAGATGGCCAGCGATAAAACGCCTGCCGCCAGATAAAGACGCTGGCGCATCCGGCGGCTGAAATAGCACTTTCTGTCTTGCAAAGTGTTTGCAATCTAGCAGGCGGTATACCGTCTGCAAGTGGTTTTTACATCGGCGGAAGTTTTGCCATCAATTGTCCGTTTTCGTGCGTGACCACAGAAAACACAAATAAATCCCGACGCGTTCGGCTTTCAGTGACGTAATGAACACGCTTCGGTCTGGCCGTGCTGCTGCGAATGATAATGCGGCGGGACGGCCAAACAGAAGCTACTAATACTAGGTTAAGTCTCATGTAGTGTTGTCAAAGTGTGTTTTGCGCCACGGCCCTGTCACTAAATTGCACCGCCCTCTGGTCGGTGGCCACCTGATTAAGATTTAATAAACAAAGTGAACGACGAATCAGCTTGCTCCCAACGCGGATTGTCTCACCGTCGCGCAGCCGTAAACACTTTGACTTTCAGAATGCAGCAAGTGGCTACCGCTGTGTCGCGCTCAAGGACGCTTGCTTCGACCGTGACGAAGAAGTCCATCGTGTGCTGGTCGAAAAGATTTTTCCAGCGCAGGCCGCGGTGTTGACGGTGAAAGGTTTTATCGCGGGGTAGCGGGAACGATGACCGCGCCTCTGGCCACCCTGGATTCATTCAAAAAGACCACGCGCATTGAACTGGCGCGGCGGTTGCGTTAGCTTCAGCGCATGGCAAAAAAATTGGCGGCGGCAAAAGTCAGCCCGTCGGCTGATGCCGCTGTCGCGGCGGTGCCTTCGGCGATTTCCATCGAAGCGGTAAAACGCTTTTTGCCGTGGCTCGTGGCGGTGGCCTTCTTCATGCAGGCGCTGGACACGACGATTCTGAACACCGCCGTTCCTGCCATCGCGAAGGCGCTCAACATCGCGCCGTTGAGCATGAAGGCGGTGCTTTCCAGTTACACGCTGAGCTTGGCGGTGTTCATACCCATCAGCGGCTGGATGGCGGATCGTTTCGGCACACGCCACGTTTTCGCGTGGGCGATTGGGACGTTCACTTTGGGTTCATTGCTCTGCGGAATTTCAAACAACATTCATCTGCTCGTGGCCTGCCGCGTCCTGCAAGGTTTTGGCGGCGCGATGATGGTGCCGGTCGGGCGGTTGACGTTGGTGCGGACGTTTCCAAAATCCGAACTCATCCGCGCGATGAGCTTCGTGGCGATTCCCGGTTTGATCGGCCCGATGCTCGGCCCGGTCGCCGGCGGTTTCATCGTCGGCTATTTTCATTGGCGGCTGATTTTTTTCATCAACCTGCCCGTCGGCCTGCTGGGACTTTATTTTGTCTTTCGTCATCTGCCCGATTACCGTCAGGAGAATTCGCCGCCGCTCGATTTCGTGGGATTGATTTTGTTCGGCACGGGCATCGGGCTGCTGGCGTATGTGCTGGAAGTTTTTGGCGAACACACCTTGGGCGACGGCACGTTGCTGGCATTGCTGGCCGTGTCCGCGATTTGTCTCGTCGCTTACGGAATGCGGGCGGGGCGCATCAAATTTCCTTTGCTGCGGCTGACGCTGTTTCGCATCCGCACTTTTCGCGCGTCGGTCAGCGGCAGCTTTTTCACGCGGCTGGGCATCGGCGGAATTCCATTTTTATTTCCGCTGCTGTATCAGGTTGGTCTTGGCTTCACGCCGATTCAATCCGGTCTGCTCATCATGCCGCAGGCGGCCGCCGCGTTGAGTTTGAAATTCGTGCTGCGGAAAATTTTGCAACGCTTTGGCTATCGCCGCGTTTTGATTTTCAACACGTTGATGCTCGGCGTTATGACCCTTTCCTTCGCGACCATCGGCGCGGGCACGCCAGTCTGGCTGATCGTGACGCAGGTGTTTATTTTTGGAATGTTCACCTCGCTCCAATATTCCAGCATGAACACGCTGGTCTATGCGGACGTGACGGACGAACAGACCAGCGGCGCGAGCGCCATCACGAGCACGGTGCAGCAAATGTCCATCAGCTTTGGCATCGCCATCGGGTCGCTGCTCACGGCATTGTTCGTGCCGGACCGGTTTCACACGAGCGCGCCGCAGATGATCCACGGCATTCATCTGACGTTTTTGATTCTTGGCGGCTGGACGATTGTCTCATCTTATATTTTTCTCGATTTGAAAAAAGATGATGGCAATACATTGAGCCTGCATAAGGCGCTGCAACATACCGGGACGTGATCATTCCAATTGAGCCAGCTTCATTAATCGCTTTTATCAATGATCCAATTGATCAGCCAGTCGCAACCTGCGAATTGAGCTTAACGATTTGTTTCAACGATTTCACCGAGGCGCGGCAGCCGCCACCGCTTTCAACACGCACAGTTTCAAAACTTGGTTATCTTGTTGGTTCATTCGACATACTTGATTACGACCAACGTGTATTGCGGATGATTTTGTTCTCCAAACTGCCCTATATCAGATTGACTTCGGCTTCTGTCCACGAAAATTACGGCGTCTCCTCCGTGCTCGTGCGCGGCTTTGGCGATAACAGAATCTCGATCGTCGGTGTCGCCTGAATTTGAAAAAATTCGTGAAAAACGTCCCAAAGGAAGCCGGTGTTTGCGACTTTCTTCAATGACGCCCAGAATTTTATATTTCCTGTCGGGGTCTCCTTTCTCCCAGATGTCAATGCCGTCAACGGTTCGCTCTTCGCCTCCCGCGCCTTGGAGAACCTCTGACCCATGATATTCCGTGAACTTGGTGCTTGAACAGCCGCAGAGCAGCACTGCGGCGGTAAATACCGAAAAAAGTTTCAGCATTTTCATAATTCATAGTGCGGTGTTCAAGGAACGGTCGCTGTCGTCTTGGTGCGAATATCCCAGCCGCCACCAAGCGTGTTGATCAATTGCACACTCGCGGTCATTTGTTCCATTTGCAGATTCAACGCCGTGCGTTGATTGTTCAACAGGGCGGTTTGCGCGACAATCACATTGAGGTAACTGTCCACGCCGAGCCTGTAACGCGAGTTGGCGAGATTGAGATAGCGTTGCGACGAGGCGGCGGCGGCGTTTTGTTGTTGAAGTTCCTGCGACAAAATTCGCAAGGAAGACAAATTGTCTTCAACTTCTTGAAATGCGGCGAGCACGGTCTCGCGGTAATTTGCAACGGTGCCGCGATAGCTTGCCCAGGCCTGCTCGGTGACCGCGCGGCGTTTGCCGGCGTCAAAAATGGTTTCCGCCAGTGATCCACCAATTGACCACATAAAAGCTGGCCCGCTGAAAAGATTTGCCGTGGATGAACTTTCGTAGCCGACCGAGCCGCTCAAAGTCACCGTCGGAAAATAAGCCGCACGCGCCACGCCGATCTGCGCGTTCGCTTCCGCGACGCGACGCTCGGCGGCGGCAATGTCGGGACGGCGTTCGAGCAATTGCGACGGAACGCCAAACGGAATCGCGACCGGTTTTCCGACGAGCGAATTTGTCTCGATGGAAAATGCCGACGCCGGCTGGCCGATGAGCAGGGCGATGGCGTGTTCCATTTGCGCGCGCTGAATGCCGAGGTCGGTGGCTTGCGCTTCGGTCGTTTCGAGCTGCGTTTCGGCCTGCGCGACATCCTGGTCGGAATCAATGCCGGTTTTATACAAGGTGCGTGTCAATTGGAGCGAGTTCTGATAAGACTGGACGGTGAAATCAAAAAGTTGCTTCTGCGCGTCCAGCGAACGCAGCGTGAAATAATCCGCCGCCAGTTCGGATTGAATCGTCAGCCGCGTGTTTTCCAAATCGGCCAGCGTTGCCTGCGCTTCAAATTTATTCGCCTGGTAAGTGTTGCGGATGCTGCCCCAAAAATCCGGTTCCCACGACGCGTCCAGCGGCAACGAGTATTCCGTCAAAGTGACGGCGGCATTATTCGTCGAAGAAATTGTCTGGCCTCGCGTCAGTGTTGATTGTCGCGAGCGCGTGACCGAAGGATCGGCGCTGACGGTCGGGAAAAATTCCGAACGTGATTGCTTGACGATCGCGCGCGCCGACAGGAAATTTTCCAGCGCCACCGCGACCGTTTGATTGGAAACGTCTACTTGATCTTCGAGCGCGTCCAAATTTGTATCGCTAAACATTTCCCACCATTTGCCGCGAAGCGCGTCGTCCTTCGGCTCGGCGGTTTTCCAGCCGTCAGTTGTTTTGGTTTGCGCCGGTGTCAATTCCTTGAAAGCAGCCGGCGTCTGGATTGAAGGCTTCGCATAGTGCGGCGCGAAACTGCAACCGCTGGCGAACAAAATGAAACTCGACATTGCGATAATCGCCGCCGGCTGCAATGCCATACCGGATTCGATTTTCTTTTTGTGTTTTCGTTCCCACCACAACCGCATACGATCCAGATAAAGATAAACTACCGGCGTCGTGAAAAGCGTCAGCGCCTGGCTCATGATCAATCCGCCGACAATCGTGATACCGAGCGGACGGCGAAGTTCCGAGCCGGTTCCGGTGCTCAAAATCAGCGGTAGCGCGCCGAAAATAGCCGACATGGTCGTCATCAAAATCGGACGAAAACGAAGCAGGCACGCCTGAAAAATAGCGTCGCGCGAATTTTTCCCTTCCTCGCGTTCCGCCGCGAGCGCGAAGTCCACCATCATGATCGCATTTTTTTTCACGATGCCGATGAGCAGCAAAATTCCGATGATGGCGATGATGCTCAAATCCGTTTTGAAAATCAGCAGCGCCAGAACCGCGCCCACGCCCGCCGACGGCAGCGTCGAAAGAATCGTGATCGGATGAATGTAACTTTCGTAAAGAATTCCGAGCACGATATAAACCGCCACGAGCGCGGCGAGAATCAGAAATGGTTCAGTCGCCAAAGATTGTTGAAATGCCTGAAGCGTTCCTGAAAAATTTCCGTGAACCGTATCGGGCAATTTGATTTTTTGTTCCATTTGTTGAATCGCTTTTACAGCGTCGCTCAAAGCGATTCCGGGCGCGAGATTGAACGAGAGCGTGACCGCCGGAAATTGCCCCTGATGATTCACGGCGATCGGCGCGGTCGTCGGTTCGTAATGCGCGATGGCATTGAGCGGAACGACCACGCTGCTGTTGGTCGCGCGCAGATAAATGGCATTGAGTCCGAGCGGGCCTTGCCAAAATTGCGGCGCCGCTTCCATGACGACGTGATATTGGTTCAACGAGGTGAACATCGTCGAAACCTGCGCCTGCCCGAACGCGTCGTAAAGCGTCTGGTCAATCGTCTGCGGCGAAATGCCGAGGCGCGCCGCCGTCGCGCGATCATAAACGAGCGAGGCTTGCAACCCTTGATTTTGCTGGTCGGTATTGACTTCGGTGAAGCCGCGCAATGTTTTCATTTGCTGAAGTAAAATCGGCCCCCATTTGATGAGGTCATCAAGGTTTTCGCTTTGGATCGTGTATTGATATTGCGCGCTGCTTTGCCGTCCGCCGATGCGCAAATCCTGCCCGGCCTGCAAAAACACGGAAGCGCCCGGAACGGATGCGAGTTTCGGTCGCAGGCGCGCGATGATTTGGTCCGCGCGAATCTTCCGTTCTTCCAGCGGCTTAAGCGCCAGAAAAATAAATCCGCCATTGGCCGCGCCGCCGCCGCCGGTGAACGCGATGACGTTTTGCACCGCCGGATCGCTTTTGATCAAATTATCGAACCGCAATGTTGCCGATTGCATCGCGGAAAACGAAATATCCTGCGCGCCTTGAATGCCGCCCTGGATCGTGCCGTTGTCCTGTTGCGGAAAAAATCCTTTCGGCACGATGACGAAAAGATAAAAGTTCAGGGCAATCGTCAGCAAAAGAATCACCAGCGTGATCGCCGGATGCCGCAGCACGACCGTCAAGCTGCGTTCATACGCGCCGAGCAATTTCGCAAAAACTTTTTCACTTGCGCGATAAATTTTTCCGTGCTCCTCCGGTTTTCGATGCCGGAGCAAACGCGAACACATCATCGGCGTCGTCGTCAGTGAAACGACGAGCGAGACGAGAATGGCGGTGGAAAGAACGACAGCAAATTCGCGGAACAATCTGCCGACGATTCCGCCCATGAGCAAAATCGGAATGAAAACCACCACGAGCGAAACGCTGATGGACAGCACCGTGAAACCGACTTCGCGCGCGCCGATCAGGGCTGCTTCCATCGCGCTCATGCCTTTTTCCAAGTGGCGCGAAATGTTTTCGATGACGACAATCGCGTCGTCCACGACGAAGCCCGTCGAAATCGTCAGAGCCATCAGCGAAAGATTGTCCACGCTGTAGCCGAACAGATACATCACGCCAAACGTGGCGATCAATGAAACGGGAACGACGACGGCGGGAATCATCGTCGCGCGCGGACTGCGTAGAAAAATAAACACAACCAAAATCACCAGTGCGATGGAAATAAGCAGTGTGCGTTCAATTTCGCGAACCGACGCGCGGATCGTCGTCGTGCGGTCGAGCACCACGCCCATGTTGATCGCCGCCGGCATTGAAGCTTTGAGCGATGGCAGCGCGGCTTTGATACGGTCAACGGTTTCAATGATGTTCGCGCCCGGCTCGCGCAAAATGATGAGCGGAATGCTCGGCTTGCCGTTCAGAAAACCGGCCGTGCGGATATTTTCCACGCCGTCCTGAACATTCGCGATGTCCGAAAGCCGGATGGCCGCGCCGTTGCGATATGCGACAATAAGATTTTTGTAATCGGCGGCCTTGAGCAATTGGTCGTTCGCAAGAATGTCCGCCGTCGTGTTGCCGTCGGCCAATTGGCCTTTCGCGAGATTTGCGTTTTGCTGGCTCAACATTGTGCTCACGTCTTGCAGGCTCAAGCCAAAGCTGTTCAACAAAGTTGGATTTACTTCGACGCGCACGGCGGGCAGCGCGCCGCCGCCGATGTTGACCTGGCCGACACCTTGAATTTGCAAAAGCTTCTGCTGAATGATTGTGGATGCGTCGTCGTAAAGCTGTCCGCGATTGTAAATGTCTGACGTGAGCGCAATGATCATGATCGGCGCGTCGGCAGGATTTACTTTGCGATAAGACGGATTGCTTGGGAGATTCGCCGGCAAATTTGCGCGCGCCGCATTGATGGCCGCCTGAACGTCGCGCGCCGCGCCGTTGATGTCGCGGTTCAAATCGAATTGCAGCGTGATCGAACTTGAACCGAGCGTGCTCGACGAAGTCATTTCATTCACGCCCGCGATGTGGCCGAGTTGGCGTTCGAGCGGCGCGGCCACGGACGACGCCATGATTTCCGGACTCGCGCCCGGCAAGGACGCGCCAATGCTGATGGTCGGAAAATCTACTTGCGGCAATGGTGCGACGGGCAGTTGCAAATACGCGACCGCGCCCGCCAGCGCGATCGCTGCGGTCAACAACGCCGTGCCGACGGAACGTTTAATGAATGGCGCGGAAATATTCATCAGATTTCAACCGGAATAATTCCATCATTGCTGACCGGTTTAGTTTTGTTCGACTTTGAAAATTTTTCGGCCACGCGGTCAAAGAAAAGATAAACCACCGGTGTCGTGTAAAGCGTGAGAATTTGGCTCACGATCAATCCGCCGACGATGGCAATGCCGAGCGGCTTGCGCAATTCCGCGCCGACACCATTTCCCAGCGCGAGCGGCAATCCGCCGAACATCGCGGCAAACGTTGTCATCAAAATCGGCCGGAAGCGCAGCAGGCACGCCTGATAAATGGCTTCCTGCGGCGGTTTTTTTTCTTTGCGTTCCAAATCCAGTGCGAAATCAATCATCATAATCGCGTTTTTTTGCACGATGCCGATGAGTAGAATAATTCCGATGAGCGCGACCACGCCGAGTTCCGTTCCGCAAACCATCAACGCCAAAATCGCTCCGGCTCCGGCCGAAGGCAGCGTCGAAAGAATTGTGATGGGATGAATGTAACTTTCATAAAGCACGCCGAGAATGATATAAATGGTGACAATCGCCGCGAGAATGAGCAGCGGCTCGTTAGTGAGCGACGCGATGAACGCCTGCGCCGTGCCTTGAAACGAAGCCTGCACGCTCAACGGCATGTTTAAATCTTTTTGCACGCGTTCGATAGCTTTCGTCGCTTCGCCCAGCGCCGCGCCGGGCGCAAGGTTGAACGAGATGGTCACAGCCGGAAATTGTCCCTGATGATTGATCGCGAGCGGCGCGACGCCGGATTCAAAATGCGAGAACGCGCTCAATGGCACGGCGCTGCCGGAAGTTGAAAGCACATAAATATCATTCAACTTCGATGGATTGTGTTGAAATTCCGGCAGCGTTTCCAAAATGACATGATATTGATTCAACTGCGTGAACAGCGTGGAAATTTGCCGTTGGCCGAACGCGTCGTAGAGCGCGTTGTCAATCGCCTGCGGCGTGATGCCGAGCCGCGACGCCGTCACGCGGTCAATCACCAGCGTCGTCTGCGCGCCATGCGTCTGCTGGTCAGTCGCGACATCGCGGAGTTGCGGCAGCGTTTGCAATTTGTCCACGAGCTTCGTCGTCCACTCATCCAGTTCATCCGCGTTCGCGTCTTCGAGCGTGTATTGATATTCCGTGCGGCTCACGCGATCTTCGACGGTCAAATCCTGCACCGGCTGCATGTAAAGCGTGATGCCCTCGACCTTCGCGAGTTCGGGTTGCAAGCGGCGGATGACATCGCTCGCACTTATTTTTCTTTGTTCGAGCGGCTTGAGATTAATGAGAACGCGTCCGCTGTTGAGTGTTGAATTAATTCCGTCAACGCCGATGAACGACGACAAACTTTCAACGGCTGGGTCGCGCAAAATCACTTGTGCGAGCGCCTGCTGCCGCCCGGCCATTGCGCTGAAAGAAATATTTTGCGCGGCGTCGGAAATGCCTTGGATCACGCCGGTGTCCTGCACAGGGAAAAATCCTTTTGGCACGATGACATAAAGCAAAATCGTGACCACAAGCGTCGCGACGGCGACAAACAAAGTCGCCGTCTGGCGGGCGAGAACCCATTGCAGCGTGCGTCCGTAAAATTTTATGATGCGTTCGTAGACGCGTTCGGACGCTTCATAAAAGCGACCGTGTTTTTTCTCGTCGGCTTTCGCTTTGAGCAGGCGCGAGCACATCATCGGCGTGAGCGTCAATGAAACGCAGGCGGAAACGAGAATCGTAACGCTCAACGTCACCGCAAATTCGCGGAACAATCGTCCGACGATGTCGCCCATAAATAAAAGCGGAATCAATCCGGCAATCAGCGAAATCGTCAGCGAAATGATCGTGAAGCCGATTTGTTCCGCGCCTTTCAACGCGGCCTGCAAAGGTTTTTCGCCTTGCTCGATGTAGCGAAAAACATTTTCGATCATCACGATGGCGTCGTCCACGACGAAGCCGGTGGAAATCGTGAGTGCCATTAGTGTGAGATTGTTCAGGCTGTAACCGAGCAGATACATCACGCCCAAAGTGCCAACGAGCGAGAGTGGCACGGCGACGCTCGGAATGATCGTCGCGTATAAATTTCGCAGGAACAAAAAGATCACCATCACGACGAGCGCGACGGTGAGCATCAGTGAAAATTGCACGTCGCGCACGGACGCGCGGATCGTCGTCGTGCGGTCGGTGAGAATTGAAACGTCCATCGCCGCCGGCAAGTTTGCCTTGAGCTGCGGCAAAAGTTTTTTCACGCGATCAACGACTTGAATGATATTCGCGCCAGGCTGCCGTTGAATATTGACGATGACTGCGGGCGTGTCATTTGCCCATGCGGCGAGTTTTGCATTTTCTACATCGTCAATTATTTTTGCCACATCGGACAAAACCACCGGCGCGCCGTTGCGATACGCGACGACGAGCGATTGGTAATCCTTGCTGCTCAAAAGCTGGTCGTTCGCGTTGATTTCGTAAGACTGGCGCGCGCCGTCGAAATTTCCTTTCGCCAGATTCACGCTGGCCGATTGCAGTGCGGTGCGGATGTCGTCAATGTTGATGCCATAGGACAAAAGCTGAGTTGGATTGACTTGCACACGCACGGCGGGTTTTTCTCCACCGCTGATGGTTACGAGTCCGACGCCCGTGACCTGTGAAATTTTTTGCGCGAGCCGCGTGTCGGTGTAATCCTCGACTTGCGACAGCGGAAAACTTTTCGACGTGATGGCCAGAGTCATGATCGGCGCGTCGGCGGGATTGGATTTGCTATAAATCGGCGGCGACGGCAAACCGGCGGGCAAATAACTTTGCGCAGCATTGATCGCGGCCTGCACTTCTTGTTCGGCCACGTCAATGTCCAGATTCAGCACGAATTGCAATGTGATGATTGAACTGCCACCGGAACTGATCGAAGTCATCTGGTTCAGTCCTGGCAATTCGCCAAACTGCCGTTCCAGTGGCGCGGTGATCGCCGACGCGGCGACGTCGGGGCTTGCGCCGGGATAAAACGTGACGACTTGAATCGTGGGATAATCAACTTCCGGCAACGCCGAAACCGCGAGCATTCTGTATGCGATAATACCCGTCAGCAAAACAGCGACCATCAGCAGCGAAGTCGCCACCGGACGCAAAATAAATGGGCGTGACGGACTCACTGCGAATCTGGTTTTTTCTTGTGCGTTCTTTTCGGCGACGTGGCTGAATTTGTTTCGTTGGTCGAATTCGCTGGCGCGCGAACGGTCACTTTTGCGCCGTCGGTAAGTTTGTTGAAATTATCGGCGGCGACCATTGCGCCGGGATCAATTCCTTCGACAGAAGAAACATTTCCGTCTGTCGTGCCGACGGTAATGGTTTGCATCGCGACGGTTTGATTCGTGCCCGTTTCATCCGGCTTGAGCAAATAAACGAACGCACTGTCGGCGTTGCGCTGAATCACCGTGTTCGGCACGAGCGTCACGTCGTGCAACGTGTTCACAAGCAGCCGCGCGTTGACAAATTGATTCGGAAAAAGCGATTCGTCGTCGTTTGTAAAAATGGCTTTGAATTTCACCGTGCCGGTCGTCGGGTCAATTTGGTTGTCCAGCGTTTCCAAAGTTCCCGTCGCAATTTTTTTTGTTTGCGCGCGGTCGAAGGCATCCACGGATAATTTTTTATTCTGTCGCAATTGTTTTTGAACTTGCGGCAGATCATCTTCCGCCACGTTGAAAATCACCGAGATCGGCTGAAGCTCCGTGATGACGAGCAGCGGATTCGTGGCGCTTGCTTGGACGATGTTGCCCTCGTCAACGAGACGCAAGCCGACGCGCCCGGAAATCGGCGCGGTGATGTGGCAGTAAGCAAGCTGCACTTTGGCGTTGTCCAACAGACCTTGATCCAGTTTGACCGTGCCTTCGTCTTGATGAACGGTGGCGGCTTGCGTGTCCAGTTGCTGTTTTGGAATCGCATTGCTCGCGAATGCTTCCTGATAACGCTCCAAATCAAGTTGCGCGTCTTCGAGCAATGCCTGGTCGCGCGCGAGTTGGCCTTCGGCTTGGAGCAACGCCGCCTGATTTGGACCCGGATCAATTTCCACCAGCGAATCGCCGGCGTGAACCATTTGTCCTTCCTGATAATTGACTTTGACGAGCTGCCCTTGCACGCGACTGTTCACCGAAACAGTGTTGAGCGGCGTGACGACGCCGAGCGCGTTGACGTAAATCCCGATGTCGCCCGATTGCGCCGTGGCCGGGCTGACCATGATGGTTGCCGAAGCAGAACCGCCCCGCCGACTGGTTGAGGAAGTTTCTGATTGTGACCGATGCCTGAAAATAAAAATCCCGGCAATTCCAAGAATGATCACAAACGCAATCAGCATCCAAATCCAATGGCGGCGCTTTCTGCCGGATGCCGGTGTGAGGGCTGGTTTAGTGGATTCGCCGGAATGCTCGGGAAGTAATATTGGATCAGACATTTTTAATTCCCTTCGACATTTTTTCGTTAGTCACAAAAACGTTGAAAACACGCCGCGCAGTATCCGGCGACTTTGAAGCTGCTTCAATTGGGTTCATTTTTTCTTGTGGCTGGCGTGGCGATTTCCGGTCGTTCAAGGCGAATGATGAGGGAAGAAATTTTGGACGGGTTGGTTTGCGCCAATTGCAGAGGTCGCACGCGCACCGGAAAATTGTCCATGTCAAATCTGCTTAACACGATAGACAAACGTTTCGAGTGATGAGTGCTTAAGTTGTCGAAGCCGATTTTCATTTGTGATTTTTTCGTGGTGACATCCGCGTTCATTGCTTTTGCCTTTTCGGTTCTTTGCGCGACCCATGCACATAATGAAAATCCGCAGAACTGCCCGCCATCCGTGCAAGTCGTGATTCAGCGGGTTCCGCAAGCAATTGCTGGATGGTCTGCAGCAGCTTGGGAAAATGCAGCGGTTTTTCCAGCAGCGCGCCAACGCCCGAACCCATCGCAGTAAAAAGCTGGTTTGCCCTGGCGGTGACAATAATCACCGGCAGCAAAGGATTTTCCGCCGTAAGTCTTTCAAATATGTCCCAGCCACTTTTGCCGGGCATGTTCAAATCCAGCAGCACGAGATCAATTTTTTTGGCGGCAACGATTTCTAGCGCGGCGGTTCCATCAGCCGCCGCGCAAACCAAATAACCTTCGCCGACCAAAACACGCGTCAGCATTTCACGCACGGAAGAATCGTCATCCACGACCAAAACCCGGTTCTCCGCCGGGTTCACAATTTCGTTCGCATCCGTCTCGTCATGCACAAATGAACTCAAAGATGTGTTGGGATGTTTCATGGGTTTGATCCTTTCAGGTGATCTTCAATCGGCTGGCTGATGTAAGTAGTCCTAAAAACCGGATTAATCATCCGTTGCACGCGATCCGATTCGGATTCAGCCAGCAAATTGGCGATGATTGCAAGTAAGAGAGGCAAATTCAGCGGTTTCTCCATCAGGGCGTCAATGCCGAGTTGGGCCGCGTGCTGGTGCTGTTGCGGCTTTGCCGTAATGACGATGACGGGCACTGAAGGATGCGTCCGGTTCATTAAATCGAACGCTTCCCAGCCATCCCTGTCCGGCATATTCAAATCCAGCAAAACCAGATGCTGCACATCCGCAACGAACTTCGCGGCGGCCTCGCGTCCGGTCCTCGCAAACACCACCTCGTAATCTTCAGATTCCAAAACGCGTCCCAACGTCTCCCGCACGCCCGAATCATCGTCAGCCAACAAGATTTTTGCTTTCATCATCAAAATTTTGTTCAATGCTTTAGCGAAGACCGTGCCAACGTCGGATCGAACCGGCCAAGCCTGCAATTATAACGATTTTCCGGCCTTCAAAAAATGACAGGCCAATTTGGTTGCAAAGTAAATATGCTGGACAGCAAATGCTCTTTGCAATTGTTCGCGATGAGTGGAAGCAGAAATCGGCGTTCTCCAAATGAAAATGAGCTTCTCAAGAACTCACAACTCATGCGCACGATTTATGCTTTGAGCGCTGAACGAATCCATGACAGGTTCTGGCAGTCAATCATTTTGCGTCCGTTAAATTTTAATCAGCTATGAAATTTGGAATCAAATTCAGATTGGTCGCGCTCGCGCTGTTCGTGGCGTTGATGGGCGCGTTGATTGTTTTGGCGACGTTGAATTCGCAGCGCCAGGCGGCAGAATTGCGCGACCGATTGAGCCAGGTGGATTTCGAAAGTTTTCGGATTGCCGATGAATTCCGCGATTCGTTGCGCGAATTGAACAACACGATGCAGCGTTACGGAACCGATCACGATCCGGCAACGTGGAACGTATTCGTCGCAGCCAGCCACAAACTCGACGGCTGGATTGACGAGCAGAAACCCAAATTGACCACGCAACGTGAAAAAGATGCGCTGCAACAAATTGATGTCGCTTACGATGACTATCTGCACGCCGCGCAAGATTTGCAGTTGAAGATACAATCCCTCGGCCAGCAGAGCGCCACGCTGGCCGACTTCAGCCCGTTGCGCACCGTGTCGCAACGTCTCTCCGATCTGGGATTGACGCTGGGCAAGGCGCATTATGATTCGCGCGCGCAACTGCTCGCGCACGCGAATGAAACAATCAAGCAACTCCGCTGGTCAGTGCTCGGCTCGCTCATTTTATTATTTGTGTTTGGCATGGCATTGGCCGGCGTGGTTTATCGCGACATGATTGCGCCGTTGCGCGTCAAGCTCGTCGAAAGCCAGTCGCTCGTCGAACGGCACGAGAAACTCGCTTCGCTAGGAATGCTCGCGGCTGGCGTGGCGCATGAGATTCGCAATCCGCTGACGGCGATCAAAGCCGCACTTTTTATCCAGCAAAAGAAATTTCAACCCGGTTCGCAGGAACACGCCGACGCCAAACTCGTCGAACGGGAAATTCTCCGCCTGGAACGGATCGTGAATGACTTTCTCCAGTTCGCCCGGCCGAGCGAGCCGGAATTAACAATCATTCCGGCGCAAATCATTTTGGCGGAAACACAAAAATTTCTCGCGCCGCAACTCGCCCGTTCCAACATTCAACTGGTTTTGGAACCGTCCGCGCCGATGCAAATCCGCGTGGATGCCGCGCAAATTGAACAAGTGCTGACCAATCTCGTTCAAAACGCCGCCGACAGCATTGGTCAAAACGGCACGGTCAAATTACGCGCACGCCCGGATCGCAAGCGCATAGGCGATGCGGAAATCAACGTGGTCATCCTCGAAGTCGCCGACAACGGCAAAGGCATTCCCGCCGAAATTGAAAAGCGTTTGTTCGATCCGTTTTTCACGACGAAAGACACCGGCACGGGATTGGGATTGTCCATCGCGTCAGGCATCGTTCAGAAACACGGCGGCGCGCTTCAATATCAAACGCAGGTGCACCATGGCACGACTTTTGGTATCGTGTTGCCGCAAGTTGAATGAACGCGGCCACGAGAATTTTATTGATCGAAGACGATTCCGGCATCACCGACACTTTGCAACGGGTGCTCGTCGCGGAAGGCCATGTTGTTGCCAACGAAAAACGTGGTGACGACGGTTTGGCTCGCGCCGTGAAAGATGATTTCAACCTCGTCATCACCGATTTGAAATTGCCGGGTTTGAACGGTTTGGAACTCGTTCGCCAACTTCACAAAACCAAACCGCGTCTGCCAATTATTCTTGTCACTGCGTTTGGCACGACGGAAACCGCCATCGAAGCGATGAAACTTGGCGCTTACGATTATTTGCTCAAACCTTTTAACATTCCGCAATTGATCGAACTGGTTCGCAAAGCCGCCGACAGCAATCGTCGCATGTCCGAGCCGGTTGGCTTGGGCGAAACCAATCAGAGTCGCGACGCGCTCGTCGGGCAAAGCCAGGCCATGCAAAACATCTACAAGGAAATTGGCCGCGTCGCCGCCAAGCCGGTGAGCGTTTTGATTCGCGGCGAAACCGGCACGGGCAAAGAATTGATCGCGCGCGCGATTTATCAGCATAGCGACCGCGCCAACACGCCGTTCATCGCCATCAACTGCGCGGCGATTCCCGAAACGCTGCTGGAAAGCGAATTATTCGGCCATGAACGCGGTGCGTTCACCGGCGCGGACGCGAAACGCATTGGCCGATTCGAGCAGGCGGATCATGGCACGATTTTTCTCGACGAGATCGGCGACCTGACGCCCGGCACGCAGGCAAAACTTTTACGTGTGCTTCAGGAAAAAACTTTTCAACGGCTCGGCGGCAAAGAAACTATTTCCGTGGACGTTCGCGTGGTCGCCGCCACTCACCGCGACCTCGAAACCGCCATCCGCGAAAAAAAATTCCGCGAAGATTTGTATTACCGACTCAACGTCGTGACGATTTCGTTGCCGCCGTTGCGCAGCCGCCGTGAAGATGTGCCCGATCTTGTCCGCTATTTTCTGGGCAAGCACGGCTCTGATCTTGGCAATGCGAATCCGTCCATTCATGACGAAGCGATGGAATTTCTTCAGTCGCAATCCTGGCCGGGCAACGTGCGGGAGTTGGAAAACGTGATGCGCAAAGCTCTTCTTGCCGCGCAAAGTTATACCATCACCAATGACCATGTCCGCGCCGCGCTGAACAAAAATAACGGTGAAGCCTATTCCACCCTCCGTCCGTTTGGCGAATACGTGGACGAATTACTTGCCGCCGCGCGTCGCGAGGAAATCAGCAACATTCACGCACGCGTGCTGGAAACCGCCGAACGCGAACTTTTCGCCCGCGCCATTGAGCAGGCCCGGGGCAATCAGGCCAAAGCCGCACGGTGGCTGGGCATCTCGCGAATTACCATGAAGGCCAAACTTGTTCAATTTGGCCTTCACCGCTGCCAAGACACCGAGCAAGAATCTTGAGTTACTTTGCGAACCTCATTCAACAAGCGGGACATCACGGTGCTGGCAATTGAGCCGCACCCCGAAGATCAAAAACACGGTGCTTACCAGCGCATTAAATTGTCCACCTTGCCGCCGGCGAAAAAATAATCCGCAGAAAAGCGCGATTACTAAATTGCACCGCCCTTTAGTCGATGACCACCTTATTAAGATTTAATAAACAAAGTGAACGACGAATCAGCTTGCTCCCCACGCGGATTCGGGCGAATAATATGCCCGACGAAATGAAGCATGGTTAGGTTTGGCACTGGCGTTTTTGCCAGATATTTTTTGATACTTTTTTACTCTATTTCATAAAAACAGTATCATGTCATAGTATCAGTATGGCATCAAATTACAGCAATTGTTGAATTGTAAGTAACTTGTATATAAACGGTTGGAGAGATGGCTGAGTGGTTTAAGGCACATGCCTGGAAAGCGTGAATACTCAAAAGGTATCGGGGGTTCGAATCCCCCTCTCTCCGCCACTTTGATTTCATTGGATTTCTTTCAAAATCATGGTTCAGTGGCAACATCTAGTGGCAACAAATCCACCCTTGTTTGGGTTTATTTGCCGGTGTCATTTATGTCTGATTTCGCTTATTTTCCCCGCCAATAAATGAATGCCAGAATGGCTGGTTAAACCTTCACCCATGAGCAAATCAACCGTAGATCAGATTCGAGAACGCTTCGACGGCGACGTTGAGCGGTTTTCCAACCTTGAGACCGGGCAATCCGCCACCATTGACGCCCCATTGTCGCTGTCGCTGATCGCTGAGGCAGCCGCGCGAGTCACACCCCGCGCGAAATCGCTACTGGATGTTGGCTGCGGTGCCGGCAACTACACGCTGAAGGTGCTGGAGCGGTTGCCCAACCTTGATGTGACCTTGATCGACCTCAGCCGGCCCATGTTGGACCACGCCGTCGAACGGGTCAGTCGAGTGACCTCCGGCCGCGTCACCGCGTTGCAAGGCGATGTTCGGGAATTGCAAATTGGCGAAGCGCGTTACGACATAATTTGCGCCGCCGCCGTTTTGCATCATCTCCGGGAAACCGAAGAGTGGCGCAACGTGTTCTCCAAGCTTCACCAATCACTCAGAGCGGGCGGTTCAATTTGGGTTTCGGATTTGATTGAGCATACTGACGCCCGCGTGCAGGCGCTCATGTGGAAGCGTTATGGGGACTATTTGACGCAACTCAAGGACGAGGCGTATCGCGACCATGTTTTTGACTACATCTTGCAGGAAGATTCACCGCGACCGCTGATGTTTCAATTGGACCTTTTACGTTCGGTCGGCTTCAGCCAAGTCGAACTATTGCACAAGAACAGTTGCTTCGCAGCGTTTGGCGCAATCAAATAAGTCCAACCGACCGGTTGTGTTTTTCATGTAGATTCAATTCGGCTTTCGCCTCGCTTTCACAACGTTCAATGAAGGCGAGAATGCTGGCCAGATGGAAAAGCCTCCGGGCGCTGGTGTTCGGCGGCATGATGCCATTGGGTGGATTTGAGTCTGGATTTCTCTCTCATGCGGTGGGCGTGCCGTGGGCCATCGCCGTCGGGGCAATAATTTGCGCCGGTGCCGGGTTGGTCACATGGTGGGCGGTGCCGCGGAATCCTCCAATCGCAGTTCAAAGGTGAGACCGATACCACAGGATCGGTCTCAGGCAGGCAGATAAGCTGAAATCAGAGTAAGGATTTTTTACGCCTGCCTCCTCATCGTTGTCAAATCCACGAGATAATTTCCGGCGGTTTGCGGGGCACCGGCGGCGTTACGCCGGCCGGCACACCCACAATCATCGGCGCGATGGCTGTCATTTCAGCCGGGATTTTCAACTCCGCCTTCCACTCCGGCGTGTTCAGTGCTGAGACCGCAAAACCAATGACACAGGTGCCGAGGCCCTGCGCATAAGCAGCGAGCAGTAGGTTTTCCGCCGCCAGCCAGCAATCCGCCACGACGAACGACCCTTGTAGTTTGCTGTATATTACGATCAGCGTGCCCGCATTATAGAAGGCATGAAAATCTGGCTTGTCCATCACATGCAACGTGTGCTTTGACTGGTCGGTATCTGAACCCTGTGCTGCGTTGTGCGCCAGTTTTTTGGCGCTTTCTGACAAGCGATCCAAGACCTTTTTATCCTGGACGATGGCAAATGACCATGGCTCCTCATGCATGGCGGTGGGAGCGAGGACCGCGGCATCCAGCAGCGTGTGAACGACGCTCTTTTCGATGGTCTGGGAGGTATAATCACGCACGGAGCGGCGATGCTGGATGGCATTCATCACGCTCAAAGAAGTTTCGGTCTTGGTGGATTTCTTGGAGTTGCTCATAGATTGATGGCGGATTCGTGCTCGATTTGGGATTTGCAAAGCAGCGGAGTTTCAACGCTGGCACTGCCGGACGTATGCAGAACATTTTTCACCATGCCCAATAATTTCTGGAATGAATAGGGTTTGAGCAGCATTTTCACCGGTTGTAAGCAAGGGTGTAGGACGAATTCCCACGTCGGCAGAAATCCGGTAGCCATGATGATCGGCAAGGTCATGTTCGCGGCATAAATTTTCCTGAGCAGCTCGACGCCAGAAAGCTTCGGCATGAATTGGTCCGTGATCAGCAGATCGTATTTGAAAAGTTGCAGCGCGGACCAGGCGGTGGTTCCATCTTCGGCGACATTCACTTGATAGCCGGCGTCAGTTAACGCTTCAGCGGTGCTCTGGCGGAGGTCATGCTCGTCCTCCACCACGAGAATGCGTTGGCCGAAAATCGGTTGGCTCTGAAATGGATTAATTTTTGAATCTTCAAAATGGGGGATGTAATGGGCAGTCATTGAGAACACTGTAGTCAGATATTTTGCGGGTGCCATGGGGTGTTTACCCCAACCCATTTCCTTTTGAGGCTTTTTCGCATTGATAAAGGGGGCCAAATTGAATTCCCTATACCTCCAGTGAAAAAGTTGGAGCACTTCGAGCTGAAAAAGAAACATGCGGAGTTTTGTCCCGTGGGACAGGCTTCGTTTGCTGAAGTGTCTGAACTGCTGCGCCGCGCGGTGCTCCGCTGTCGCAATGAAAAGATTGCCAAACTGCTTATTGATTCAACGGGATTGACGGAATTTCAACCACCCGAACTTGCAGAACGATTTAATCTAGCCGCCCAAATCGCCTCGGACGCAGCCTCGTCGGTCAAGATCGCCCATTTAGCCAGCCGGGCTTGGTTTCGTTCGGGGGATTTTGGGCTTCAAGTTGCCAGAAATAGGGGGCTTGACGTAATGAACTTCGATTCGGCGTCAACCGCCTTGAAATGGCTTTTGAAAAACGAATGAATCAAGCCGGCCAAAAAATTCTGCATACCGGCAAATTCCTGACGCTGATCAAAGAGGATCATTGGGAATACGTTGACCGGGTTCATGGGACCGGTGCCGCGCTTATCATCGGTGTGACGACGGAACAGAAAGTTTTGCTGGTGGAGCAATACCGGATTCCAGTTCACGCACGCACAATCGAGCTTCCCGCCGGGATCATCGGAGACCAACCGGGGGACACGCATGAATCTTCCGTCGCCGCCGCCCGACGCGAATTATTGGAGGAAACCGGTTATGCGGCCGGAAGTATTGAAGCGTTAACAACCGGACCCTCGTGCAGCGGAATCACGTCGGAACGGGTGACGTTTTTTCGCGCTTTCGATCTGCATCGCACTGGAAAAGGTGGCGGTGTCGCGCATGAAGATATTACGGTTCACGAAGTTCCGCTGGCAGAGGTCGTGTCGTGGCTGGAGGCAAAAGCGAAAACCGGTATTTTGATTGACCCCAAGATTTACGCGGGACTTTTTTTGTCGCTCAAAACAAATGATTAACCTGCAAACCATGTTTCGTTTGAATGTTAGCTAGTCATGGCTGCGCCTGCGCCGGACGAGGATCTGGTGCTTTGCCATTTAAGCTATTTTCAAGCGACTAAACACCAAACATTTTGCTAAATCCATTGCGAAGGTGAAAGCTATGGCCCCGGCCAGCACGCTGGCCAAAACCCAAATTGGCAGTGGCAACATGAGCCAGCCAAATCCGGCCAGGGTCGCGGCAATGAATACATCAAGGACGGACGAGAAGACCAGCCAGCGGCAGGGATGGGGCGATGACCAAATTCGCCCACGCGCGCGGACAGCGTAGGTGGTTGCCTGATTTCCGCACACCAAGGTAAAAAACGCCAGAGTCTGCAATGCGGCGATGCCCAAGCCGAGACGGAAGTGGCCGAGGGCAACAATGCCAACACAGAAAGCCAGTTCGGAAAAACCCATGAAAATGGCCGCAATTGTCAGCTTGCCGATGTGCCAGCTGTTGGGCAATGGGGATGGCTGGACATTGTCGGTGGTCAACGACATGCCGAGCAGATCGCCGACCATCATCACGATGATCATCAGCATCGGAGTCAGAATCGCGTGCCCAGTCATAATGAGACCGATGCCCAACAACAAGACCTGCACGATTTTCTTGGTCAAGGAATTTAACGTATAGGTCAGGATGCGTTGGAAGGTGATCCGCCCTTCTTTCACCGCCGTGACCACGCCGATGAGTCCCGGCGTGGTCAGCACGATGCCCGCCGCCGACTTCGCGACATCGGTTGCGGTCGAAACCGCTATGCCCATTTGCGCCTGCCGCAATGCGGGCGCATTGTTGGCCCCGTCACCGCACATGCCGACGATGTTGCCGGTCTTTTGAAATGCCTTAACCAATTTGAATTTATCTTCCGGCAGCACGCCGGCAAACACGGCGAAACTTTCCGGGCGAACGTCGTCCGGGATTGGCCCGGGTGGACACACCGCGCCATCAAGACCTACCGCATGAGCAACAATCGCCGCTGTCGCGGGCGCGTCGCCGGTCACCATCACCATGCGCACGCCGAGGGTTTTTAGTTGTGTGACCAATTCCGCCGAGTCTTCGCGGGCCGGATCACTGAGCGCAATCAATCCCATGAGTTGCATCGCCGCCGGCGGCCCTGCGGCGACCGCCAGCACGCGAAAACCTTTTCCTTCCAGCTCCGTTGCTGCCGCCGCCGCGGTCGGTGACGGAGCCGCAATCGCGACCACGACGGTAAAGGCCCCTTTGACGATGCGCAGCGTCCCAAGACTTAAATCCGT
>Ga0302265_1000396_pt1 | contig 30416 bp, 23 predicted proteins | sample III_Bog_E1_1_FD_194556 | JGI IMG/M metagenome (GOLD analysis project Ga0302265, IMG submission 194556) | Peat permafrost microbial communities from Stordalen Mire near Abisko, Sweden - III_Bog_E1_1 | ecosystem: Environmental > Terrestrial > Soil > Wetlands > Peat | place: Sweden: Abisko...
TCAAGGATTGCCAGAACTGCCCGCGGCTGCATCGCTGCGACGAAGTCGCCATGGTACGCGGCCGTATTCCGAGAATGTCCATCCTCGGGCCCCGCGAAGAAGCCCAGCAGTTAGTCCGCCTCTCCGGATAGGGTCTTTCCGTCGTGGATCGACTGGGCGCCCTGCCGTTGGCTCAACTCAGTTTGGGCCCTGGGAACCCGCCTGCGCAGGACTTTGACATTCCTGAAACACGGCCTGCCCGGCTGACCAGTCTTCCTCGGAGATCGGAAACTTTTGTGCCATATGCGCATAGGTAATCTTGTCGCTCTGCATCCAAACGGCAGCCTGCATGGCGGGAACGGTTAACCTTGTTCCCCTTCTGGCGATGCAGGCCAGATTTGGGTCTGGTCGCCCGAGGGAAAATCTAGTGGAATTAGAAGGGTTTTCTTTCTCGAATTGTATGCAATAAGCCCTCAGTACATAGGTGACCGCCTCGCCGTCACTTAGCACGATTCTTGACTCTGGTCTGTACTTACCACCGCCTAGATCCACTCCTCGAACACTTGCAATCATCATGCTTTGTGCGCCTTCATCGCGACTCATCAAAACTGAGCCAACTGGCAGGACCTCCTCCAACGTCCCCGGGCTAGATTTGGAACCCTTCGACACCTGGACCCTTACTGAATCCCCGCTGCTACCGCCATTTCCACTAAAGTCCGCAACGACCAAGCCAGAGGCAATTGCATCCTGAAGCGTCGAGATCGGGGTTCGGCTGATCGCTGGAAACGCGGCAACTAAATCGCGAGTTGATCGATCGATCACAGCGCGTGGGCTCAGCCTAGAATCACCCTTGTGCGCGCCGAGGTAATACGCTGCCATAATGGTTCCTGCTAACAACGCGCCAATGCACACCAAAGCAAGCACCCGCTTCCGACCGCTCATCCCAGGCAACAGTCCCATCTTTGGATGGGCGCTGTACCGGTCATCTGGGAGTGCGATGGTAAAGAGCAGATGGCAGGTACCACAACGAATCTTCTGACCAAGGTACCTCTCGTTTGTCGCGTGCCTACTTCCGCAATGTGGACATGAGAATTCGATCATCCCGTCCTCCGCCATGTTCGCCTGAATTTGTTGGCCCGGTTATATGCGCTCGCCCTGCCGTAGCATCCAACCGTTGAGCTGATTTTGAAGGACCGGGCGGAATTTAGCCAATTTCACTTAGCCAGCATCGCTGCCCCGACTACCGCCTGCCCATAACTGAGCCCACCATCCCCAGGGCTCACGTTGCGATGCTGCAACACAGTGAACCCTTCCTCTTCAAGCCCAGCGCGCAGCAGGCGCGCCAGCCGCCGGTTCGCCATGCAGCCACCACTCAGCGCAACCACATTGATGCTGGTCTTTATACGCGCGTTCGCCGCCGCATTGATAAACCCCTCCGCAATGCCTGCATGAAATCTCGCTGATATGCGTCTCGCCGGCACACCGCGCCAGAGGTCGTCGAGCACCGCTTTCCACATCTTTCCGGTTCGAATCACGTTCACACTTTCTGCGCCTTCCTCTGCTGTGTGCAACTCCGGAACGTAACTCCCCTGCTCAAACCGGTCCTTCTCATCAACAGCGATCCCTTCCAGCTCAATCGCCGCCTGAGCCTCATAATCGACGATGCGGCGATTCAGGACCACGGCCGCTACCGCATCGAACAGCCTCCCCAGGCTCGAGGTCATCGGCGAATTGATTCCCCGCTCCACCATGCGCCGCAACACACGCACCTCGCCAGCCTGCGCGCCAAGCAATTTGACAATCTGTTCTGATTCCACATCAAAGTCTGCTGCATGCAATGCCCCGAGCGCCATCCGCCACGGCTCTTTTACCGCCGCATCCCCTCCCGGCATGGGAACATACTCCAGATGCGCCCACCGCTCAAAGCCATCCAGCCGCGCGATCAGCACTTCCCCGCCCCAGATGTGCCCGTCGGTCCCATACCCCGTTCCATCGAGCGCGAGTCCAATCACCGCGCCGGTCAGCCCCTGCTCTGCCATGCACCCGGCCACATGCGCATGATGATGCTGCACCGCAATCGTCTTCAAACCTCGCTCGTCCGCCCACTCCTTCGCCCACGTTGTCGACAGATAGCCCGGATGCAAATCATGCACCACCGTCTGCGGTTCAATCTCAAACGTGCGCATCAGGTGCGCCAACGATTCCTTGAAGAACTCAAGACCAGTCAGATTTTCGAGATCCCCGAGGTGCTGGCTCTGATAGACAAACCGCCCACGCGCCAGCGCAAACACATTCTTCAAGTGCCCGCCCACTGCGAGCAACGGCGGCGCATCCAATGACAATCCCACACCCAGGGGCACAAAACCTCGCGCCCGCCGAATCAATTGCGGCGCACCATCCACCACCGCCGCAACGGAATCGTCGCAACGCTGCAGAATCTCGCGATCATGCATCAGAAACGCATCCGCAATCGCGCCCAATCGAGACAACGCCTCCTCGTTGTCGATCGCAATCGGCTCCTCGCTCAAATTCGCACTGGTCATCACCAGCGCCTTCACGCGAGTATCCGCAAACAGCAAATGCTGCAGCGGCGCATACGGCAGAAACACACCCAGCCACGGAACCCCGGGCGCAACACTCTCCGCAATGCCGCTGCCTTCCTTCTTTCTCGCCAGCACAATCGGCCGCGCCGAAGTCAGCAGCAATGCTTCTTCTTCCGCGGTCAGCGCACACACCGCACGCGCCGCCTCCACGTCCTTCACCATTACCGCCAGTGGCTTTCCATAACGATGCTTGCGTACGCGCAATCGCATCACCGCGCCTTCATTGGTCGCATCCACGCTCAGATGAAAGCCGCCCACACCCTTGATGGCCATGATTTCACCGGCGACCAGACGATCCACACAGGCAGCCACGGGATCAGCCAAATCGATCGCGGCGCCCTCCACACTCACAAGCCAAACGCGCGGACCGCATACCCAGCAGGCATTCGGCTGCGCGTGAAATCTTCGATTCAGCGGATCGTCGTACTCCGCCTGGCATTGCGGGCACATCTTGAATCGCGCCATCGACGTCTGCGGCCGGTCGTATGGAATGCTGCGCGTGATGGTGAATCGCGGTCCGCAGTTTGTGCAATTCAAAAACGGATAACGAGAACGGCGATCATTCAGATCGAGAAGCTCCCGTAAACAATCTGCGCAGGTCGCGGCATCCGCCGGAATTCCGGTGCTGACGCGTCCTAGCACCTCGCTGGCAACAATCCGGAATCCAACCTCGCCCGTCGCCTCCAACTCCTTCACCACAATCGAATCGATCCGCGCCAGCGGCGGCGTCTCCGCTCGCAACCGCAGCAGAAATGCCTCCACGCGTGGCGTCGGTCCCTCTACCTCAATCGTCACTCCATCGGTATCGTTACCGATGAAGCCCGACAGCACCTCCTCGGTCGCCAATCGGTAAACATGAGGCCGAAACCCCACCCCCTGCACCACGCCAGTCACCAGCACGCCGCGTCTCTCAACGCCGGGCAGGTTTCGGTTTGGTTGGATTGCGTCCATCGGCAGAAGCGCCTCATACCGCAGTCAAGCATACCGCGCCGCACGCGCTGCCGCATTTCAGCCGGGGTGTTCTATGGGAGAATTCTCAATATGAGAACTTCCCTGCAGCGCACGCTTGTCTGTTCCCTGCTGGCCGCACTCTGCGGCGTCTGCGCATCGACGACGGTTGCTGCACAGCGGGCGCTTTCCGCGCGGCAGCCTGACCAGGCGTCCGTCATTCAGCACATCGACGCCACCGTCAAGGCCAGAATCGATTCGATCGCAGGCTACACCGTCACCGAACACTACGCGGTCTATCGCAACAACGACGAGACCCATGCGGCGGCGGAAATGACCGTCCATACGGTCTACAACAAAGACACCGGCAAGAGCTACACCATCGTCTCCCAGTCCGGCTCCGAGGTCATCCAGCACTTTGTCCTTAAAGCGATCCTGGACAATGAGAAGCAGATCAACCTGCCCGCCAACCGCGAAGGCTCGTGGCTGACCTCTGCCAATTATGAAATGAAGCTCAAGCCCGGCGGAGTTGAGCGCATCAATGGGCGAGACTGCCTGGTTCTCACCATCTCCCCCAGGCGCAAGGCCCCTTATCTCCTGGAGGGAACCGTGTGGGTGGATGCGCAGGATGAATCGATCGTGCAGATTCAAGGAATTGCCTCCAAGAGCGCCTCCATGTTCTCAGGCCCTACGCAGATGATGCGCCAGTACGCCAACGTGAAGGGCTTTGCGGAGGCCACGCACGCCCGGGCCGTCGCCGGCAGCTTCATGTTCGGGCCGACCATCGTCACCATCGACTACAGCGACTACCAGATCCAGCTTCGTCCCGCCCCATAAACCTGCAAATTTCCGGTCTTTGTGATCTGCCTCACGTCAACTACCCCATTCCTGCTCTATACTGGCCCCGTGACTTTGCTGCTCACCGACTGGAAACTCGACGCCGCCCTCGGCTCCTGCCTCCTGCTGGGCCTGCGTCACGGCTTCGACTACGATCACCTGGCGGCCATCTCCGACATCACCGCCGTGCAGCGTAACTGGCGCAGCGGATTGCGTTTAGGCATGACCTATGCACTGGGCCACGCCTTCACCGTCGCCGCTCTCGGCATTGCCGTCCTGCAGCTCCACCTCGGACTGCCGGAAGGCCTGGACCACTGGACCGAGCGCCTCATCGGCCTCACCCTCATTGTTCTCGGCATCGGCGTCGTCGCCGGCATCCTGCGCAAGGACGCGCACGGGCACAGCCATTCCCGCGTCGAGAGCCGCCTGGCCATCGCCATCAACGGCGTGCTGTGGCTCGCCTGGCAGGTCCGCCGATGTTTTAACCGCCAGACTCCAAGACCCGACCGCTTTCAGTGGATGTACACCGGAAAATCCGTATTCCTCATCGGCATGTTGCACGGCGTCGGCGCTGAAACCCCCAGCCAGCTGGCTCTGTTCTTCCTCACCGCCAATCTGGGCGGCACCTCCCGCGGCATTCTCGGTCTCGGCGCCTTCGCTGTAGGCCTGATCGCCATGAACGCCCTCATGACCGCCTCCATGGGGGGCGCCTTCAGCGCCACCGGCCACCATCCCCGCTTCTACCACGCCATCGCCTGGACCGGCGCGGCCTATAGCTTTACCATCGGCGTCATCTTCCTCTTCGGCATCTCCGACCGTCTCCCGCCCCTGGGATAGCCGGTCATCGCCCGGAAATTCACTTCACAAATCCGAACCGGCAGCCGACAATCGTCTTTGCGGGAGATTCCAGGCGCAAAAGACGCCCCTCCGGCAAAAACTGGCTCGAACAGCACAGACGAACGATGCTCCTGCAATTTCCCCTTTGATTGCAGAACCGCAAATCCGTGCCGCAGTTTGGGATAGGTCCCACTCTACGTGATGAATGTCACGGCCCTTGCCAAGCCTGTGCTCGTACAACAAAGCTAGACAACCGCGGACGCCGCGATCCAGGGTTTCCGCCGCATTTTTGGAGGGAATCGTGCCAGCATTCACACCTCCGCCGCTGCCAAGCGACGACAAACGTTGGAAGATCGTGAACGGCACCATGCGCAAGAATGGGTTTGCCCGCCACGCGCTCATTGAAACGCTCCACACCGTGCAGTCCTCGTTCGGTTTCCTTGACGACGATGCCATCCGCTTTGTAGCCCGTTCCCTCAAGGTGCCGCTCAGCCAGGCCTACGGCGTGGCAACGTTCTATCACCACTTCAGCCTCAAGCCCCCCGGCAAGCACACCATGACCATCTGCACCGGAACCGCCTGCTACATCAAAGGGACCGACAAGCTGGTTGCCGCCGCCGAGAAGCGCCTCGGCATTCCCCAGGGCCAGACCACCAAGGACGGCAAAATCAGCCTCATGACCGCCCGCTGCGTCGGCGCCTGCGGACGGGCTCCTGTGGTCCTCACCGACGGCGAGCTCTGCGGCCAGATGAGTGGCGAGCAGATGCTGGAACAACTGGAAAGGTGGGCTGTCGAATGACCATCGAAGAACTGGAACAAATTGCGGAATCCGTGCGCGCGGAAAACGCGAAGTTCGACCACGAGATCAACGTCTGTATGGGAACTGGCTGCCTGAGCCAGCACTCCGACCAGTTGAAGGACGCGCTGGTCAAAGCCGTCGCGGCCGCGGGCAAAAATGCCTTTGTTCGCCGCACCGGCTGCATGGGCCTCTGCGCCGCCGGGCCGCTGGTCCTCGTCGATCCCGAAGAGATTCTTTATCAGCACTGCAACGCCAGCCACGCGGAAACTCTCGCCGCCAGCCTCGGTGGGGAGCCTGTGGCCGCCCTGCAATGCGACCTGCGCGAGCACTTCGACCAGCAGGTTCACGTGGTGCTTGAGAACTCCGGCCACATCGATCCGGAAAAGATTGACGACTACATTGCCCGCGACGGCTACCAGGCCCTGGTCAAGGCGCTCACCGAGATGTCGCCGAACGAGGTGATCCAGCAGATCACCGAAAGCGGCCTGCGCGGACGTGGCGGCGGCGGCTATCCCACCGGCCTCAAATGGGGCACGGTGTCGAAAGCAAGCGGCGACCTCAAATACGTCATCTGTAACGGCGACGAGGGCGACCCCGGCGCATTCATGGATCGCAGCGTTCTCGAGAGCGACCCGCAGCGCGTCCTTGAAGGCATGACCATTGCGGCGTACGCGGTGGGCGCCAGCAAGGGCTACTTCTACGTCCGCGCCGAGTACCCGCTGGCCGTAGCCCGGCTCACCAATTGCCTCCGCGACGCCCGTCGCCGCGGTCTCCTCGGCAACAACATCTGCAACACGCCCTTCAGCTTCGACGCCGAAATCCGTCTCGGCGCGGGAGCCTTTGTGTGCGGCGAGGAAACCGCTCTCATCGCGTCCATTGAAGGCAAGCGCGGCCAGCCCAAACCCCGCCCGCCCTATCCGGCGGTCAGCGGACTCTGGACCAAGCCCACGCTCATCAACAACGTTGAAACCTTCGCCAACATCGCGCCCATCGTCCGCAAGGGCGGCAAGTGGTTTGCCGGCATGGGTTCGGAGCGCAGCAAGGGCACCAAGGTCTTCGCACTCACCGGCAAAATCACCAACACCGGCCTGGTTGAAGTGCCGATGGGCATCTCGCTTCGGAAGATCATTGAGGGCATCGGCGGCGGCGTTCCTGACGGCCACACCTTCAAAGCCGTCCAGACCGGCGGACCTTCCGGCGGTTGTCTCCCCGCGGAACTGCTCGACATCGGCGTCAGCTACGACGCCCTGGTCAAAGTCGGCGCCATGATGGGCTCCGGCGGCATGATCGTCATGGACGACACCTCCTGCATGGTCAACGTCGCCCGCTTCTTCATCGAGTTCTGCATGACCGAGTCCTGCGGCAAGTGCATTCCCTGCCGCGCCGGCACCGCCCAGATGCATACGCTGCTCACCCGCATCTGTAACGGCTCCGGAACCATGGCCGACCTCGACCTGCTCGTCTCCCTCTGCGCCACGGTGAAGGAGACCAGCCTCTGCGGCCTCGGTCAAACCGCGCCCAACCCGGTGCTGAGCACGCTGAAGTACTTTGAGAACGAGTACATCGACCACATTGTCCACAAGCGCTGTCTGGCCGGTGTCTGCAACATCCAGGCCCCGGCAGCCGACGCAGCTGAATTGGAGGTGTTGGCATGAGCACCGGTGCAGAAGTCAAAACTCTCGTAATCGATGGCCAGGAAGTCAGCGCCCGCGCCGGCCAGACCATCCTTGAAGTGGCCCGCGAGCACAACATCGACATTCCCACCCTCTGCCACCTCGACGGCCTCAGCGACGTCGGCGCCTGCCGCCTCTGCGTAGTTGAGGTCAAGGGCAATAACAAGCTGTTTCCCGCCTGCGTGACCACCGTCTTCGAAGGCATGGAAGTCACCACGGTCACCGAGCGCCTGCAGAAGCACCGCAAGACCATCCTCGAACTGCTCTTCGCCGAACGCAACCACATCTGTTCGGTATGCGTTTCGAATGGGCATTGCGAGTTGCAAACCCTCGGCCAGCAGCAGGGCGTCACGCACGTCACGCTGCCCTATCGCAACCCCGAGCTGCCCGTCGACGCCTCGCACGAGCGCTTTACGCTCGACCACAACCGCTGCATCCTCTGCACCCGCTGCGTCCGTGTCTGCGCCGAGATTGAAGGCGCGCACATCTGGGACGTAATGGGCCGCGGCATTGACTCCATGATCATCTCCGATCTCCACCAGCCCTGGGGAGAATCGGCCTGCACACGCTGCGGCAAGTGCGTCCAGGTCTGCCCCACCGGAGCCCTTTTCGACAAAAGCAAAGTCGGCTCCGACCACCCCAAATATCCTGAATTTTTGCCCTGGCTGAATCTGATGAGGGAAGCGCAATGAGCAAACTCAAAGTGGCAACAGTCTGGCTGGACGGATGTTCCGGCTGTCACATGTCGATCCTCGACATGGATGAACGCCTCATCGCATTGACCGAGTTCATCGACATCGTCTACAGCCCCATCGTCGACACCAAGGAGTACCCGGACGAAGTCGATATCGCCCTCGTTGAAGGCGCCGTCGCCTCGGTCGACGACGAGAAGAAGATCAGGAAGATTCGCGCCCATTCGAAACTCCTGGTCGCCATGGGAGACTGCGCCGTCGCCGGCAATGTTCCCTCCATGCGCAACTCCATCGGACCTGAAGCCATTCTGGAACGCGCCTACATTGAGAACGCCGACTGCCAGCAGCAGATTCCCTGCATCGTCGTTCCGCGGTTGCTGCGCGTCGTCAAACCCATCCACGAGTTCGTCAAAGTAGACGTTTTTCTCCCCGGCTGCCCGCCCTCGGCCGACACCTTCCACACCGCGCTGACCGCGCTGGTAACCGGTGAACCGCTGGATGTCCCCGCCCTCACCCGTTTTGGAGCTTAATGTAGCGCCGGTCTCCAGACCGGCTGTATCGCGGGCGTCCACGCCCGCGTTTGTTGAAGGAACACGGAGTTTCCAATGACCCAGACGATCACCATCGATCCCGTCACACGCCTCGAAGGCCACGGCAAGATCACCATCATGCTCAACGGCCAGGGCGAAGTTGAAGACGCACATTTCCACGTCACCCAGGTGCGCGGCTTCGAACGCTTCTCGCAGGGCCGCCCGTTCTATGAGATGCCCTCGCTCATGGCCCGCATCTGCGGCATCTGCCCCGTCTCGCATCTGATCGCCTCGGCCAAGGCGTGCGAAGCCATCATGTCCATCCGCATTCCGCATACCGCCGCGCAACTGCGCCGCATGTTGAATCTCGCCCAGATGGTCCAGTCGCACGCGCTGAGCTTCTTCTATCTCGCCTCGCCCGATCTGCTTCTCGGCATGGAGTCCGACCCCGCCGCGCGCAACATCTTCGGCGTCGTCGCCGCCCAGCCCGAGCTAGGCCGCGCCGGCATAGCCCTGCGCCGCTTCGGCCAGCACATCATTGAACTCCTCGGCAACAAGCGCATCCATCCCGGATGGGTGGTTCCCGGCGGCGTCACCGAGCCTCTCGCGCCCGCCAAGCGCGACGAAATCCTCGCCATGATCCCCGAGGCCTACGCCAACATCGCCCTCGCCCTCGGCGCCTACAAGCAGATCGCGGAATCCTACCGGCCCGAAGCCAACGTCTTCGCCAACTTCCCGTCGCTCTTCCTCGGTCTCATCAACGAAGACGAATCGGTCGAGTTCACTGACGGCACGCTGCGCCTCATCGACGCTCACGGCGTCATCGTCGAAGACGGCATCACCGCCAACCGCTTCAGTGAAGTCATCGGCGAAGCCGTCGAGCCATACAGCTACACCAAGTTCGCCTATTTGAAGTCGCTCGGCTATCCCGAGGGCAGCTATCGAGTAGGCCCGCTGGCGCGCCTCAACATCGCTAAATCCATGGGCACGCCCAAGGCCGACGAGGAACTGATCGAGTTCAAGCAGCTAGCCAGCGGCCCGGTCTGGGGATCCTTCTACTACCATCACGCCCGCCTCGTCGACATGCTCTACGGCATCGAGAAGATCGAAGAGATCCTCACCGATCCGCTCATCATGGACAAGCACATCCGCGCCACCGCCGGCGTCAACCGCCTTGAAGGCGCAGGCCAGGCCGAAGCCCCGCGCGGCACCCTCCATCATCACTACAAGGTGGACGAGAACGGCCTCATCACCTGGGCCAACCTGGTGATCGCCACCGGCCAGAACAACAACGCCATGAACAAGGGCGTTCTCCAGGCCGCAAGGGAGTACGTCAACGACGGCAAGTTCACCGCCGGCGCGCTCAACCGCGTTGAAGCAGTGATCCGCGCCTTCGACCCCTGCCTGAGCTGCTCCACCCACGCCTTCGGCAAGATGCCGCTAGCGCTGACGATCCTCGATGCAGAAGGCAAGCAAGTCGATCAGCTCATCCGCTAGCCGCAAATATCGCCAACCGGACTGTAGCGCCGGACTCCAGTCCGGCTGTAGTGTGGGCCTCCAGGCCCACACCAACCTGATCGACGACCATGACTCATGGGTGCCCCACCTGGGCGCCACGTTTTTGTTTTTGTGGCTAGGGTGGGATAGATTACATTGACGCAAGTGATTTGATCGCCCAACCCAAATCCCGTGTCCTCATCCTCGCCTGCGGCAATACTCTCCGCAGCGACGACGGCGTCGGCCCCTGGTTAGCCGGCTGGGCCGAGCAGCACTTCGCATCTCACCCGGAAATCCGCATCATCTCCCGACAGCAATGGACGCCGGATATCGCTGAAGACATCGCCCACTCCGACTCCGTCCTCTTCGTCGACTGCTCTGTCTCCTCAGCCCCAGGCTATGTTCGCTTGATCCGGGTCGAGCCGTCCGTACAAACAGAAGGCCTTGCAACCCATCATCAGGGCGCGTCGCAACTGCTTGCACTCACAAGAGACCTCTACAACTCCCAGCCCGCAAAGGCGGCGCTGCTCACCATCGGCGTCGGCTCAACAGATTTGGGTGAAACCTTCAGCGAGCCCGCACTCCGAGCGATCCCTTTCGCGTGCGCATTGCTCGAATGCACAATTGTAGAGTGGTCGCAGTAACACCCTCAGCGCAAATATCCCGCAAGCTTGAATGAGTACGCGTAGTCGCCCTTCAACGGCATACGCAAAACAATCCGCATTCCATTTGGTGGCACTTTTGCCCCTAGCTCCATCGTCGGTTCGCCCAGTTGCGTAATCGGCACGCCTAACTTCGCGGGAACATCCGGCATCGTGATCGTCTGTGCTTTCGGCGTTCCCAACACAGTCACAAACAAATCAGTGCCCTTCCGCGTAAAACGCAGATCGTCCCCCTCCGCGCTCTTGCCCACCGCCTGCGTCCAGGGCGTTGTATCGTAAATCGCCTCGCCGTTCTGTCTCAGCCACGCCCCCAGCGCCTTCAGCCTCTCCATCTGCACTGCCGGAACGGTCCCATCCGCCTCCGGCCCCACATCCAGCAGCAGGTTGCCGTTCTTGCTCACAATGTCCACCAGCAGCGCGATCAGCTCGCCCGGCGCAATCGTCTCCTTCTCGCCTTCCGCGCGGTTATACCCGAAGCTCCGCCCCAGCCCGCGATTCTCCTCCCATTTCTTCGGCTCAATCGCATCCAGCTTTCGGTACTCCTGGGTAATGAAATCCGTATGCTTCACGCCGAACCGGTCGTCCACCACGCCGTCTGGAACTGTGTTGTAGTAATCCGCCTCCACCTGCAGCGGCCGTCCGCTCTTCGGCCAGTCAATGTCGTTCCAAAGCAGCGCCGGGTGGTACCAATCGATCAACTCGTGGATTTGCGTGAAGACATAATCGCCATACGCCTGGCTCTGCGGCTTTGTGGTTTCGTAGTCGGCGTTCTTCTCAATCGGTCCGAATTTGAACGTCCAGTCGAACCCGCCTGAGTAGTACACACCCATCCGCATCCCATGCGCCCGCACGGCACTGGTCAGCTCGCCCACAATGTCCCTCGTTGCATGGACCCGATCGGGTGGGAGCGTCGGATTGGGCGCCTTGCTCGGCCACATCGAAAAGCCGTCGTGGAACTTCGCAGTGAAAACCACATAGCGCGCGCCGGTGTCTTGAAATATTTCGGCCCACGAGTCGGGATTCCACTTGGCGCTCTCCCGGTCGAAGACCGGAACGAAGTCGTAGTAGTTGAATTTTGCCCCGTAGTGCTGGCGATGATAGGCCTGCGTGGCCGACCCGTCGATCTGCATCACGTTGGAATACCACTCGGCATACGGGTTGTTGCGGATAAAGTCGGTCGAGTCGAAGTCATGATCCGGGTGCGACAGCGGCGCCCATCCTGGCACGGAATAGGGTCCCCAGCACACAAATATCCCAAACTTCGCCCCCGCATACCACCCTGGCAGTGGATGCTTATCCAGCGAAGCAATCGTCGGCTCGTACTTGACCGGCGCCTGCGCGCCGCTCCCACTGCAAATCAACACGCTCAATCCGGCCCAGAACAACCACCTGCGAATCATCTCCGCCCTGCTCCTCAATTTCCCTGTGTGCTTCGCCTTCAACAGTTTTCATCGAACGGTCGCGTTCACCTTACCGCGCGTACCCTGCGAGTTTGAACGAGTAGGCGTACTCCCCCGTCAATCGCGCCGGCAACACAATCCGCGTTGCTCCCGCTTCCGCCGCCGTTCCAACTCCGCCCGCCCCCTCGCCAAGCTCGGTGATCGTCACGCCCTGCTTCGCTGGTACATCCGGCATCGTGATCGCTTTCCCCTTGGGCTGCCCCAACACCGTCACATACAGATCCGGTCCCTTGCGCGTAAACCGCAGATCGTCCCCCTCCGCGCTCTTGCCCACCGCCTGCGTCCAGGGCGTCGTATCGTAAATCGCCTCGCCGTTCTGTCTCAGCCACGCCCCCAGCGCCTTCAGCCTCTCCATCTGCACTGCCGGAACGGTCCCATCCGCCTCCGGCCCCACATCCAGCAGCAGGTTCCCGTTCTTGCTCACAATGTCCACCAGCAGCGCGATCAGCTCGCCCGGCGCAATCGTCTCCGCCTCGCCCTCCGCGCGGTTATACCCGAAGCTCCGCCCCAGCCCGCGATTCTCCTCCCATTTCTTCGGCTCAATCGCATCCAGCTTTCGGTACTCCTGGGTAATGAAATCCGTATGCTTCACGCCGAACCGGTCGTCCACCACGCCGTCTGGAACTGTGTTGTAGTAATCCGCCTCCACCTGCAGCGGCCGTCCGCTCTTCGGCCAGTCAATGTCGTTCCAAAGCAGCGCCGGGTGGTACCAATCGATCAACTCGTGGATTTGCGTGAAGACATAATCGCCATACGCCTGGCTCTGCGGCTTTGTGGTTTCGTAGTCGGCGTTCTTCTCAATCGGTCCGAATTTGAACGTCCAGTCGAACCCGCCTGAGTAGTACACACCCATCCGCATCCCATGCGCCCGCACGGCACTGGTCAGCTCGCCCACAATGTCCCTCGTTGCATGGACCCGATCGGGTGGGAGCGTCGGATTGGGCGCCTTGCTCGGCCACATCGAAAAGCCGTCGTGGAACTTCGCAGTGAAAACCACATAGCGCGCGCCGGTGTCTTGAAATATTTCGGCCCACGAGTCGGGATTCCACTTGGCGCTCTCCCGGTCGAAGACCGGAACGAAGTCGTAGTAGTTGAATTTTGCCCCGTAGTGCTGGCGATGATAGGCCTGCGTGGCCGACCCGTCGATCTGCATCACGTTGGAATACCACTCGGCATACGGGTTGTTGCGGATAAAGTCGGTCGAGTCGAAGTCATGATCCGGGTGCGACAGCGGCGCCCATCCTGGCACGGAATAGGGTCCCCAGCACACAAATATCCCAAACTTCGCCCCCGCATACCACCCTGGCAGTGGATGCTTATCCAGCGAAGCAATCGTCGGCTCGTACTTGACCGGCGCCTGCGCGCCGCTCCCACTGCAAATCAACACGCTCAATCCGGCCCAGAACAACCACCTGCGAATCATCTCCGCCCTGCTCCTCAATTTCCCTGTGTGCTTCGCCTTCAACAGTTTTCATCGAACGGTCGCGTTCACCTTACCGCGCGTACCCTGCGAGTTTGAACGAGTAGGCGTACTCCCCCGTCAATCGCGCCGGCAACACAATCCGCGTTGCTCCCGCTTCCGCCGCCGTTCCAACTCCGCCCGCCCCCTCGCCAAGCTCGGTGATCGTCACGCCCTGCTTCGCTGGTACATCCGGCATCGTGATCGCTTTCCCCTTGGGCTGCCCCAACACCGTCACATACAGATCCGGTCCCTTGCGCGTAAACCGCAGATCGTCCCCCTCCGCGCTCTTGCCCACCGCCTGCGTCCAGGGCGTCGTATCGTAAATCGCCTCGCCGTTCTGTCTCAGCCACGCCCCCAGCGCCTTCAGCCTCTCCATCTGCACTGCCGGAACGGTCCCATCCGCCTCCGGCCCCACATCCAGCAGCAGGTTCCCGTTCTTGCTCACAATGTCCACCAGCAGCGCGATCAGCTCGCCCGGCGCAATCGTCTCCTTCTCGCCTTCCGCGCGGTTATACCCGAAGCTCCGCCCCAGCCCGCGGCACTCCTCCCATTTTTTCGCGCTGATCTTGTCCAGCTTCTCGTACTCCGGCGAACTGAAATCCGAGTGCTTGATCCCAAACCGGTCGTCGATCACCCCATCCGGAATCGCGTTGTAGTAGTCCGCCTCCACCTCCAGCGCCTTGCCCGTCTTCGGCCAGTCAATGTCGTTCCACAGCAGCATCGGATGGTACTTCGCAATCAGCTCGTGAATCTGCGCGTTGGCATACCGCCCGTACGCTTCGCTCTCCGGCTTCACCGCATCGTAATCCGCATTCACTTCAATCGGCCCAGAGTTAAACGTCCAATCGTACCCGCCGGAGTAGTAGAGCCCCATCTTCAGTCCCTGCTTGGTCACCGCCGCCGTCAGGTCGCCCACAATATCCCGCTCCGCATGCCGCGCATTCAAGGGCAGCGTCGGGCTGGGATTGGGCGTCGTGCTCGGCCACAGCGTGAACCCCTCGTGGTGTTTGCTGGTCAGCACCACGTACTTCGCCCCCGCCTCGCGAAACACCGTCGCCCACTGGTCGGGATTCCACTTCCTGCTCTCTTTGTTAAACGTCTCGGCAAACTGGTAGTAGTCGTGATGCGGCCCGTAATGCTCGCGATCGTACGCCTCGGTCGGCGACCCAGGGATGCGCACCGTGTTCAGATACCACTCGGCATAGGGGTCGTACTTGATGTAATCGTCGTTGCCAAAGTCGTGGTCCGGATGATTCAGCGGCGCCCATCCAGGCACCGAATAAAGCCCCCAGTGAATGAAGATGCCCAGCTTGGCCCCCGCGTACCACTCCGGCAGCGGATGCTTGTCCAGCGACTCAATCGTCGCCTCATACTTCACCGGCGCCTGCGCCGCGCACACGCCGCAGATCGCCACAACAATACCTGCAACCAATCCGAAAAACCTTTTTCCACGCGCCATGTCTGCTTCCCTCTCACCCAAGCGATGTTACCTCCTGGCGGCCGAAAGTCTGAACCAAAACCTTCGAATCATCCTGACAACTATAGCGGTTTCAGGATTGCCGTACCCAAAGGGAATACACTCAAGTCGACGCGACCCCAAGGAGCGGCGACCTCGCAGTAGTGCAGATAGGGTATACCTATCCTGAAACCGCTCTAGCCACAGAAGAATCACCATCGCGCAAAGTAGCCCGAGGATCTCCCACTTGAGCTGGTCCACAACCTGGCGGATGATTCCAAACGTGTCGAAGGAAGTCCATTCCTCGCGAATCCTGCCATCGACGATGAGCCACACCGTGATGCCACGCAACTCCAGCTTGGCCCCGGTTGCCGGCAACGGGCTTGCCGCGCCGGTGTTGGTTCCGCGCAGCGTCCACACCACAGTCACCAGGTCGCCCTCGGCGACCATCGGATTTACCGTCATGTTCAGGTCGGGAAGAGCCCGCTTTTCCCAGTGAACCGCCGCCTGGTCTTCTTGCAGGCTGGCATTTCCGTCCAATCCATGGTTGACGAAATCTGGAGCGTAAATCTCGTCCGCAACCTGGAACCTCCCCTGATTGAATATCTCGTCAAACACCCGCCTGGCGACGGCCTTGTTCGTCTCCTGCTGAGAAACTGCCGCTGGAACTGCGCGTACCGGCAAAGGAGCAATCGACGCAAATACCGGCGCACATGTCAGCAGTACGAAAGCCATGGTTCTTTTCACCGACTCTCTCCTTGCTGGAACCGCCTTCAGGCCGCCCCGCGCATGCACTCCGGAACAATCCGGCGCGCCGCGGTGTCTAATTGAAGAGCACCCGCACCAACTGCCAAACCTGATCCAGGCTAGACTCGCCAGTATACGCTCCGTCCTGTTCCCTGAAGGGGGTCTTCCTGTGCTCGAACTGCGCCGCGTCTCCAAGCACTTCTCCGGCATTCCCGCGGTTGACGACGTCAGCTTCACTGCCCGCCCCGGCGAGGTCACCGGCTACCTCGGCCCCAACGGCTCCGGCAAGTCCACCACCATGAAGATGATCACCGGCCTGATCGAAATGACCCTCGGCCACATCCTCTTTGAAGGCAAGCCCATCCAGGACGACCTGATCGGCTACAAGCGCCGCATGGGCTACGTTCCCGAAGAGCCTTACCTCTACAACCATCTCTCCGGCGCGGAATACCTCGCCATGGTCGCGCAGCTCCGCAACCTGCCGCCGCGCGAATCCTCCGAGCGCATTGACGGCCTGCTGCGCCTGCTCTCGCTCTACGACGACCGGCATGCCTCTATCTCCGGCTACTCCAAGGGAATGCGCCAGAAGATCCTCATCGCCGCGGCGCTCATGCACAATCCCCAGCTCATCCTGCTTGACGAGCCATTTTCCGGCCTCGATGTAGGCTCGGCGCTGGTTCTCCGCAGCCTCATTCAGGAGCTGGCCGCGCGCGGTAAAGTCGTCCTCTTCAGCTCGCACGAGCTCGACACTGTCGAGCGCGTCTGTTCCCACGTCGTCATCCTCCATCGCGGCAAGCTTGTGGCCGACGACTCCATTGAGCGTCTGCGTTCCCTGATGGAGCTGCCCACGCTCGAAGCCATCTTCTCCCAGCTCGCCGTCGAGCAGGACACCGACTCCATGGCCCGCCAGATTGCGGATCTCATCCATGCCTAGAGTCTCATCCTCGCCTGGCACGCTGCTGCGTGGGACTCTCGCGCGCATTGACGCGCATTTGCCCACGGACTTCCGCGTGCTCTATCGCCAGTTCCTACTGCGCGTGGTGGATCTTGAAGCTCTCTCCATCCATGCCGACGTCATCGGCTATCTCGGCCAGTTCGCCGGCATTCTCTTCATGTTCAGCCTCATCCAGGCCATCGGCGCATTCTTTTCAACATTAGGCCCGCCGCCGCCGCCCTCGGAACTCGTCGTGCTCGCCTGGCATACCGAGCAGTCGCTGATCTCGCTCATGATGCTCATCGTTGGCCTCATCACCGTCATCGGTTGGGACTCAACCTTCCCTGACCGGCGCGACATCATGGTGCTCTCGCCGTTGCCTGTGCGCCCGCGCACCATCCTCTTCGCCAAAGTCGCAGCCTCGGCCGCCATCCTCGGCATCGCCGTCATCGCCTTCAACGGTGCTTCGGCCTTCGCGTGGCCACTGGTCCTCGCCGGCTTTCCCGGCATTCTCCGTTTCAGCCCGGCCCTCTGGTTCACCATGTTCGCCGCCAGCGCATTTCTCTATTGCGCAGTGCTGTCCGTGCAAGGACTGATGGCGCTTCTGCTTCCCCGCCGCATGTTTCTGCGCCTCTCCGCTGTTTTGCAACTGGTCGCATTCGGCCTCTTTCTCGCCGTTTACTTCCTCGCCCCGAACCTGCCCACTGTCGCGGATTTCTCAGCTCCTCAAAATCAATCGATGATCCTCTGGTGCCCTTCCTACTGGTTCTTCGCGTTATTTAACCAGTTGAACGGCTCGCTGCCCGCCGGCCTTGGGTGGCTCGCCCTGCGCGCATGGATCGGCCTGGCTATCGTCCTGGCTGGAGCGGCCTTTTCGCTACTGCTCTGCTACGTCCGCACCATGAAGAAAACAGTCGAAGAGCCGGACCTCGTCCCCGGCGCCGGCGGTCTGCACTGGACGCCGCGCTTCGGCGGCGTTCTTCAAACAGCAATCGTGCTCTTCAGCTTCCGCTCCATCACCCGCAGCCGGCAGCATCGCGTCATCCTCGCGTTTTTCCTCTCCGTAGTCTTCGCCATCGCGCTCTCATTGCTGCGCGGCGAACTCAACACGCCGGCAGGCCGCCCCATCGACGAAGACTTCATCTTCCCCACCCTCTTGATGATGACCTTCGCCGTCATCGGCCTGCGCAGCGTCTTCTCGCTTCCCATTTCCCTCACCGCAAACTGGGTTCTGCGCACCACGCAACTTTGCTCATCGGAAAAGTACGTCGCGGCAACCCGTCGCACGCTGCTCATCCTCTGCGTCCTGCCGGTTCTATTTGCAACAGCTCTTTTATCTCTAAGATTTCGGCCCTGGACACAGGTTGCCGGGCACCTCGTCCTGCTTGCATCGATCGGCTGCATCTTTACCGAAATCAGCCTCATCGGTTTCTACAAAGTCCCGTTCACCTGTTCCTACCTGCCCGGCAAATCGAATATTCAATTTGCGTTCTGGGGAGTGGTCATCGTCCTCCCGCTGCTTGGCATCTCCTTTGCGCCCTTTGAACAACAGGCTCTCAACGATCCCCTCCGGTTCACAGGTCTCTTTACCCTCTTTACGGCGGTCGATATAGGCCTCCTGATCTTCAACCGCCGCCAGGCACACGCCGCCGTGCTCTACTTTGAGGAGCTTCCGGCGGAAATCATCACGAGCCTCAACCTCATCTCACCCAGGCCGTCCACTCCCAAGCCGTAGTTCAAACGCGCCCGCCGTTTTCAAATAAGGGAAAGAAGCCCAAAAAGCCAGCGGCGATCGCAACAGAGTGCGATCGCCGCCGGCCCCCAGGAAAATCAACGTGCTTCAGTGAATTGTTTTATAGCGGTTTCAGGATTGCCGTACCCAAAGGGAATACACTCAAGTCGACGCGACCCCAAGGAGCGGCGACCTCGCAGTAGTGCAGATAGGGTATACCTATCCTGAAACCGCTCTAGAACGCAGCCACCGTCTGCCGCAGGCTATACGAGCTCAGCGTCTTGATGTAGTTGCCGCGGTCGAATGGCGACGTATCCGGAACCGAGCGCCGGCTCAGGCATCCGCGCGTCTCCCACAGCGAAGTGTATTCGCGCTTCTCCAGCCAGTATTGCGCATCGGCCAGCACCCTGCCGATATGCTCGATGCCGTGAATGTGCAGCGCCGACGCCATCATCGTAATCCCGGCGCCCGCCATGATCCCCTTCAGCACATCCTCGGCCGAGTGCACACCGCCGGTGATCGCGAGATCGATCTTCAGTTGCCCATAAAGGATCGCCGCCCAATGCAGCCGAGGCAGTAACTCCGAAGGAGTGGAGAAGTGCAGCGTTGGCCGCACCTCCTGCAACTCGATGTCGAAGTCCGGTTGGTAGAAGCGGTTGAACAGCACCACGCCCTTGGCGCCCGCATCCTCAAGCCGTGCCACCAGGTTCGGCACGCTGGTGAACGACTGCGAAAGCTTCACCGCCACCGGAACCTTCACCGCGCCCACAACCGCGGCCACCAGTTCCAGCAGTTGATTCTCAAGCTCGGCCGAAGTCTGGCTGCGATTCGTCGCCAGCGCATACGTGTTCAGCTCGATCGCGTCTGCGCCCGCTTCCTCCACATCCTTCGCGTAGCGAATCCAGCCGCCGGTTGTGGCTCCATTCAGGCTGGCAAGGATGGGGATGTCGACAGCCGTCTTGCAGCGCCGCAGGTGTTCGAGATAGACATCCTGCGTCATACGGTAGTCGTTCAGATCCGGCAGGTAGCCCAGCGACTCAGGAAACGATTCCGTCCCGCGCGAAAGGTCTTCGTCCAGCGCCTTCGATTCCAGTGCCAACTGCTCCTCGAACAGCGAACACAGCACCACCGCCGACGCGCCCGCATCCTCCATCCGCCGTACATTGTCAAGCGATTCCGACAGCGGCGTGGACGATACCACGATCGGCCCCTTCAGCTTCAGGCCCAGGTACTTGGTTGAAAAATCGATCATTGCTTGCCTCCGTCCGCAACCGCGACTGCGTTGTCTTCAATCTTTTCTTCCGGGGCGATATGCGGCGACTCACTGCGGCCCGCCATGGCGGCCCGCGCCGAGTAAACCCGCCACTGGCGCTCCACATCGTCCTGCGCTTCCACCAGCAGTTTTGCCGCCAGGTCAGGATTGCTCCGCGCCAGCATCGTGTAACGCGCCTCGCGGTACGTGTACTCCTTCAGCCGGATCGCCGGCGCCTTCGAGTCGAGCTGGAAGGGATTCTTCCCGCTTTCGCGCAGGTCAGGGTTATAACGCATCAGCGGCCAGTAGCCGGACTGGACGGCAAGTTTCTGCTGCTCCAGCCCATGCACCAGATCGTATCCGTGCGCAATGCAGCTCGCGTACGCGATGATGATCGACGGCCCGTCGTGCGCCTCGGCCTCCTGGAAGGCCTTGACCACATGACTGTCATTTCCGCCGAGAGCCACCTTGGCCACGTAGACCGAGCCGTAGCTCACCGCTTCCATCGCCAGGTCCTTCTTGCTGTTTTTCTTGCCGCTGGCCGCAAACTTGGCCACCGCGCCGCGCGGCGTCGCCTTCGACATCTGTCCACCGGTATTCGAGTAGACCTCCGTGTCCAGCACCAGCACGTTCACGTTCTTGCCGGAACCGAGCACATGATCCAGTCCGCCGAATCCGATGTCATACGCCCATCCGTCGCCGCCCAGAATCCACACACTCTTGCGCACCAGTGAATCGGCAACCGCCAGCAGGTTCTTCGCGTCGGAGGACGCATTGGCGGCCAGCTTCGAGCGCAGAATCTTGACCCGTTCGCGCTGCAAGGCGATCTCCGTCTCGGTCTTCTGCGATGCGCCCAGAATGTCCGCAACCAGCTCGACGCCAATCTCGGCGGAAAGCCGCGTCAACAGCGTCTCCGCAAAAATCTTCTGCTGGTCCAGCGCAACCCGCATACCGAACCCAAACTCCGCATTATCCTCAAACAGCGAGTTGGCCCAGGTCGGTCCGCGACCTTCCGCGTTGCTGGTGTAAGGCGTTGTCGGCAGGTTGCCGCCGTAGATCGACGAGCATCCTGTCGCATTCGCAATGTACAGCCGATCGCCGAACAACTGCGTCAGCAGCTTGATATACGCCGTCTCGCCGCAACCCGAGCATGCGCCCGAAAACTCAAACAGCGGCTGCAGCAGTTGAATGTCCTTCACCTGACTGTGCGAAAGCTTGCTGCGATCTACTTCCGGAAGCTTCAGGAAGAAATCCCAGTTGTCGCGCTCGGCCTCGCGCAACGCAGCCTGCGGCGCCATGTTGATCGCCTTGTGGCTCGCATCGCTCTTGCTCTTCACCGGGCACACTTCCACGCAAAGGGCGCATCCGGTGCAATCCTCCGGAGCCACCTGCAGCGTGTAATGGTCCTCTTCCATGCCCTTCCACTTCGGCTTCGCCCATTGGAAGGTCTCCGGCGCGTTGGTTCCCAGCTCGGCGCCGTACACCTTCGAACGAATCACCGCGTGCGGGCAAACCATGACGCACTTGCCGCACTGAATGCACAGATCCTTATCCCAGACAGGAATGAACTGCGCAATGTTCCGCTTCTCCCACTGCGCCGTACCTGTCGGGAAGGTTCCGCCCGCCGGCAGCGCGCTCACCGGCAGTTGATCGCCGTGTCCGCCCGCAATCTGTCCCAGCACGTTGCGCACAAACTCCGGCGCCTTGCCTGAGATGGAAGGAATCAGATCGAATTCAGAGGATGCTGCCGCCGGCAGTACAACCTTTTCAAGATGCGCCAGCGCGTGGTCCACGGCCGCGTAATTCTTCTGCACCACCGCATCGCCGCGCTTGCCGTAGGTCTTGTAAATGGCCTTCTTGATCTGCGCAATCGCCTCATCGCGCGGCAACACGCCGCTGATGGCGAAGAAGCAGGTCTGCATGATGGTGTTGATGCGCGTGCCCATGCCCGCTTCACGCGCCACCTTGTAGCCGTCGATCACGTAGAACTCGATCTTCTTGCGCAACAGCTCCTGCTGCGTGGTCTTCGGCAGATGATCCCAGACCTCCGCCGCGGAGTAAGGCGAGTTGAGCAGGAACACAGCGCCCGGCATCGCCGCTTCCACAATGTCCATCTTCTCCAGGAAGCTGAAGTTGTGGCAGGCCACAAAGCTTGCCCGCGTAATCAGGTAGCTCGACCGGATTGGATTCGGCCCGAAGCGCAGGTGGCTCGTGGTCATCGATCCCGACTTCTTCGAGTCGTACACAAAGTAGCCCTGCGCGTAGTTGGGCGTCTCGCTGCCGATGATCTTGATGGAATTCTTGTTCGCCCCCACCGTTCCGTCCGAACCAAGCCCATAGAACAATGCCCGCACCGTCTTCGGATCTTCGGTGGAGAAGTTCGGATCGTACGTCAGACTGGTGTGCGAAACGTCGTCGTCAATGCCGATCGTGAAGTGATTCTTCGGCTCCGGCTTTGCCAACTCGTCGAAGATGCCCTTCACCATTGCCGGCGTGAACTCTTTGGACGAGAGCCCGTAACGCCCGCCAATCACAGTCGGATTGGCGGCAAACGGCAGCGTCGCCGCATGCTCCGCAATCACCGTGATGATGTCCTGGTAGAGCGGCTCGCCCAGCGAACCCGGCTCCTTGGTGCGATCCAGCACCGCAATCGATTTCACCGTCGCCGGCAACGCCTTCAAAAATGCGCTCGAATCAAATGGCCGATACAGCCGCACCTTGAGCAGGCCAATCTTCTCGCCCTGTTTCGTCAGCAGATCCACGGCCTCTTCGGCAGCTTCAGCGCCTGAGCCCATGATCACGATCGCGCGCTCCGCATCCGGCGCGCCGTAATAGTCAAACAGGTGATACGCGCGTCCCGTCTGCGCCGCAAAACGATCCATCACGTTCTGCACAATTCCCGGAACTGCCGCATGGAAAGGATTGCAGGCCTCGCGCGCCTGGAAGAATACATCCGGGTTCTGCGCCGTGCCGCGAATAATCGGCCGGTCCGGACTCAATGCCCGCTGCCGCGCCTCAATAATGAACTTGTCGTCCACCAGCGCGCGAATCGTCTCGTCGCTGATGGGAAGTATCTTGCCCACTTCATGCGAAGTGCGGAAACCGTCAAAGAAATGAATGAAAGGAATGCGCGACTCGAGCGTGGCCACCTGCGCCACCAGCGCCATATCGGCCACTTCCTGCACGGAATTCGAAGCCAGCATCGCCCAGCCCGTCGCCCTGCAAGCCATCACGTCCGAGTGATCGCCAAAGATCGACAGCGCGTGCGTGGCCAGCGTCCTCGCCGTCACATGCATCGTCGCCGGGGTCAGCTCGCCGGCAATCTTGAACATGTTCGGAATCATCAGCAGCAAGCCCTGCGACGCCGTAAACGTGGTCGCAAATGCGCCCGCCTGCAATGCGCCGTGCAGCGCGCCTGCCGCGCCGCCCTCGCTCTGCAACTCTTCCACCACCGGCAACGCGCCCCAGATATTCTTCTTTCCCTCCGAGCGCCACTGATCGGCCCACTCGGCCATCGGCGACGAGGGGGTAATGGGGTAAATGGCAACTACTTCAGAAAGACGATAGGCCACCGAAGCGGCCGCTTCGTTCCCATCCAGAATCACCATCTTGCTAGCCGTTTTCTGTTCACTCATTCCGTTTCCCTCATAGCGCGGCCCAAGGGAGATCAACCGCTACGGTGAGTCTCTTCTCTGGGGTAGGTAGTCGCAGTGACGAGAAACACAGGGTCATTATCGAATCCCACAATATGGCATGCTTTCCATATAATGAACAACGCTCTTCCTCACACACATTCAGCTCGCACTATTGTCTAATGTGCTGAGGACTCCTCCATGCAACTCAGTCGCCGCTGCGCCGCTGCTCTCTTTCTGCCCTTCGCCTGTTCTCTCCCCACTCACGCGGCCACGCCCGCCGTTGGCCAGCCTGCGCCGCCGCTCGCCTTCACCCAACTCATCGGCGCGCCCGAAGGCACAAAGACAGACTGGCCCGCGCTCCACGGAAAAGTGGTTGTGCTCGAATTCTGGGCCACATGGTGCGCGCCCTGCATCGCGGAGATCCCTCACCTCAATGCCCTTGCGCAGTCCCTCGCCGCGAGCAACGTGCAGTTCATCGCCATTGACGACGAAGACCCCGCGGTCGTCAAGGAGTTCCTCGCCAAGAAGCCGATCACCGGCTGGGTCGGCCTGGTCGACTCCAAATCAAAACTCTTTGAGGACTACAGCGCACAGCTCCGCCCAGCCACCATCGTTGTCGACACCGAAGGCCGCATCGCCACCCGCATCAGCGTCGATCTCCTCAACAAAGACCAGCTCGTCGCGCTCGCCAGCGGCAAGCCCGTCGTCTTTCCTGAAGACAAGGAAGCCGCTGTCCGCGAGAAAATCCTAGCGCAAGCCAAGGCGGCCGCAGCCGATCCCGCAGCCGCGGCCGGCCCAACAACCGTTCGCCCGCTCTTCGAAATCTCCATCTGGCCCGGCGACCCCGACGGTCAGTTCTCCCTCATGATGCACAACCACAAAAACGGCAGCGGCTACTCCTACGATGCGAAAGACGGCCCGCTCCCCCTGCTCTTCCAGATGATTGCCGGTGTTCCCGAGAGCCGCCTCATCCTCCACGGCGCCGTGCCCACCGCCAAATACTCGCTGCGCATCAGCCTGCCCGGAACCAGCCTCGCCGACATCGCCCCCGCGACCGAGCTTGCCCTCGCCTCCGCCGGCAACATGAAGCTGAGCCACGCAGTCACTGAAGAAGAAGCCTGGGTCCTGCAATCCACGCCCAAAGCCGCCGGCCTGCTCAGCCCCTCGGCCTCCCAGCATGGGAGCATCTGCTTCTACAACGCGATGAACGGCAAGCTGACCATGGTCAAGACTTCGCTCGACGGCCTCGCCCCGCGGCTTGAAGAAGCGCTTGGCGGTCCGCTCGTCAACGAAACCGGAATCTCCGGCGAATTCGACGCCACCCTCGACTTGCCCAAAGGCAACTCCGACGCCATCAAAGCCGCTCTCGAAGCCAATCTCGGCCTCACACTGCTCAAAGCCAGGCGCAAAATCGACCGCATTGTCCTCGATCCGCTTCCAGCCCCAATTCCATCCACCCAGCCAGCCGACAAGCCCGCTCTGGCTCCCGGTCAACTCGTCCAAACCATCGCCGTGCCCCACAAACAGCCTTAAGCGACGACGATCTATTGATCGCTGGAACCGTGCGCCGCCTCACATTCAATCGTGCCGAGTCGCAGTAGCATTCTCCCGTTCTTCAGAAGGGAGTGCGAATGCTTCTGCGCTGGCTCGTCCTCATCGCCCTTGCTGCGCCTGTTGCCGCCCTGGCCGCCGCGCCCAAGCCCTGTCTCACCGCTGAAGAAGCCTCCAAAATGCTCAACAAAGACGTTTGCATCTCCGCGCATGTCTATGACGTGGTCGAACTTCCTGACGGAACCCGTTTTCTCGACGTCTGCACGCCGCAAACTTCCGACGACGCCTGCCGCTTCACCATCGTCAGCCTGTGGGAGGACCGTGAAACGGTCGGCGAACTCAAGAGGTATCGCGACATGGACGTGCAGGTGCGCGGCATTGTCCAGTCCATGCACGGCCGCTCCGGAATGGTCCTGAGCCATGGGCGCCAGTTCTACGGCGGGCCGCCCCGGTTCAAGCCCAACCCCAAACTCGCCCGCGGTTTCTCAGCGGATCAGGCCCGCCCGCCCATCAACGACCCCAACCTCCGCGCCCATGGAGCAGGTCGCCCTTTTATGAACACTCGCGACCAGGAAGCCCGCCCAGCGAAATAGCGTCGTATCGATCCGCCCTGTAAACGCTGGGTGCCCCATCCATTCCGCTTTTTTGCGGAATGGGTGGGAAGCAGTAAATCAGTGCGAGCCCCCCGCGAGCGTCTGCTCCATGCAATGGTGCGAGCCTCACGCGAGCGTCTGCTCCATGCAATGGTGCGAGCCTCCCGCGAGCGTCTGCTCCATGCAATGGTGCGAGCCTCCCGCGAGCGTCTGCTCCATGCAATGGTGCGAGCCTCCCGCGAGCGTCTGCTCCATGCAATGGTGCGAGCCTCACGCGAGCGTCTGCTCCATGCAATAGTGCGAGCCTCCCGCGAGCTTCTGCCCCACGCAGTGGTCTGCTCCATGCAATGGTGCGAGCGACTAGCGAGCGTCTGCCCCACGCAGTGGTGCCCAGCGGACCGCATTTTTGCGTAGTTCGCTCAATGGATAGTGTGTCCCGCGCCAGTTCACGCCATCGCGCCCGAGCGTCAGCACCACCGATCGCAGAATCCCAAAGCTGATGATGGCCGTTGCAGGAGCAAACAGAACAGCAGCCAGCGGCCATACCCCGTTCAGCCGCCGATTGGCGTGAAACATCAGCGCGATGCTCGCGTAGGTCAACAGACCCGCGACCATCGTCCAACCGCCCGCGGCAATCGCCACCAGCGGCAGCACCGCATGCAGCAGCAGTCCGAGGCTGGCAGCCAAGGCCAGTCCCACCCGAAAGCGAAAGATGGCGAAGCCGTTCTTCTCCATGTTGCCCACAATGCCGAAGATCCCCTCGATCCATCGAATGTTCACCAGGCCCGGCCCCAGCGCTACAATCGAACGGCCGCCTGCGCGCTTCACCATCCAGCCCAGCGTCATATCCTCCACCACCTCCATGCGCAGCTTCTCGAAACCGCCCAGCCGCGCGAACATCGCGGTGCGCACCATGTTGAAGCCGCCGGTCCCGCAGAAGTCGCGCGCCTTCGGTTCAGCCACCTTCCACAGCCGCAGCGACCACTGCGCCAGCGCCTGCGCCGTCGCCTGAACTGCCGCCTCGCCAATGCTCTCGCTCACCAGCGTCAGCGCCAGCACCAGTTGATCGGCCCGTTCCGCCTGTGCCAGCCGCAGAGACAACTCCAGCGCATGCGGCGCAAAGCTCACATCGCCATCGGTAAACAACAGCCACGGCGCCGTCGCCTGCTCAACACCCTTGGCCAGCGCATGCGGCTTGCCCAGCCATCCCGCGGGCAGGTCGGTCACATGCACTACCTCCAGCCCATGCGGTCCGCCCAAAGCCTCGGCCGCAATCGCATCCATCAGTTTGCCGGTCTGGTCTGTCGAGCGATCGTCGACCGCAATCATCTCCAGCCGCAATCCAGTTGAAGCAAGCAGCGAGCGCAGCGTAGCCTCAATCGACTTCTCTTCATTGCAAGCCGGAACAATCACGCTCAGATGCGGCCCATCGCCTACCGGCAAGCATGGCAGCGCATTCGTATCCATGCGGGTTAGATCGGGCAGCGTCGGCATTCCGCGCAGGGCCGCAACTGCCTGCCAGAGCCAGCCAAGCGCCAGAAACCAACTGAGAATGAGGAGTGCAACTGGTGCCACGTGCGCCGCAACCATACTGTAAGTATCGTCGAACGGTTTCGTTCTGAGTTCCTCTATTGATTCACCTGAGAGATGAAGTTCCGTGCCCCATCCATTCGCGGTCTCTTGCGAATGGGTGGGAAGCAGTAAGTCAGTGCGAGCCTCCCGCGAGCGTCTGCTCCATGCAATGGTGCGAGCCCCCCCGCGAGCGTCTGCTCCATGCAATGGTGCGAGCCTCCCGCGAGCGTCTGCTCCATGCAATAGTGCGAGCCTCACGCGAGCGTCTGCTCCATGCAATAGTGCGAGCCTCCCGCGAGCGTCTGCTCCATGCAATGGTGCGAGCCTCACGCGAGCGTCTGCTCCATGCAATGGTGCGAGCCTCACGCGAGCGTCTGCTCCATGCAATGGTGCGAGCGACTAGCGAGCGTCTGCCCCATGCAATGGTGCGAGCCTCCCGCGAGCGTCTGCTCCATGCAATGGTGCGAGCCTCCCGCGAGCGTCTGCCCCACGCAGTGGTCTGCTCCATGCAATGGTGCGAGCGACTAGCGAGCGTCTGCCCCATGCAATGGTGCGAGCCTCCCGCGAGCGTCTGCTCCATGCAATAGTGCGAGCCTCCCGCGAGCGTCTGCCCCACGCAGTGGTCTGCTCCATGCAATGGTGCGAGCCTCCCGCGAGCGTCTGCTCCATGCAATGGTGCGAGCCTCACGCGGGCGTCTGCCGCACCGCAGGTGCCGCAGGTGGTTCGTCGAGCCGCGGCGCAAACCGCGCGCCCATCCGCAAAATCACGGCGGAAACAACCAGGAAGATCAGCGTCGCTCCCAGCGCCAGGCGCAGATTGCTGTGGTCGGAGATGGCCCCGATCACAGTCGGCGCAAACGTGTCGCCGAAGCAGTGAATGATGAACAAATTCAGTGAAATCGCCGTCGCACGCACCGGCGCCGAAACCGAATTCACGATTGCGGCGTTGAGCGGCCCGGTATTGAGGAACAAGAAGAATTCCGTGACAAACAGCATCGGAATCGCCCACGCATGTGGCCCAAAGAACAGAACCGCACCGCATGGCAGCGTCAGCGCCACGCTCCAGAAGCTGAGCAGGTAAAGCGCCCGATCGTTCGTCTTCAGCCAGCGCTGCGCCAGCCATCCGCCCACCAGCGTCCCGGCAATCCCGTCCACCACCGTGATTCCGCCCATCACCAGGCTCGAATTGGCTACCGACAGCCCCGCATACCGCCGCAGAAATTCGGGCACCCAATTTGAAATGCCGCCCATGGCGAAGGTCAGCATGGCCAGCCCGAAGGTCGCAGTCAGAAACGCCCCGTTCGTGAACAGCCCCAGAACCGTCGACCGGCTCGCCGTCTGCTTCACCTGGTCGCTCGCGCCCCGTTCCGGCTCGCGCCCCAGCCATCCGTAGAGCGCCGCAATGATCAGCCCTGGAATCGCGCAGACAAAGAACGGCGCGCGCCATCCCCACAAGCTGCCCATTTGTCCGCCCGCCGCGTAGCCCAGCGCCGCGCCCACCGGAATAGCCACGTAGAAGATGGAGAGGATCCGGTTCCGATCCCGCTCCGGGTAGAAGTCCGCCAGCACCGCCGGCGCAAAAATCCCAAACGTCGCCTCGCCCACCCCCACCAAGGCGTGGCGGATAAAGAGCGTCCGGTAGTCATGCACCCAGGCCGTCGCCAGCGTCGCCAAACTCCACAGCACCGCGCCGCCAATGATCAGCGGCTTGCGCCGGAAGTGGTCGCCCAGCCAGCCCGTCAGCGGAGCCGCAAGCATGTAGGTAAGAAACAGAGCGGTGGTCAGCGCGCCAATCTGCTGGTCGGTCGAATGAAACTCGCGCTGAATGAGCGAGACTTCGCCGGGCAGAATGTAGCGGTCCATGTAATTCAGCAGGTTCAGCCCGATCAGCAGCACCAGCGTCCCCAGGGCGGGGTTCCAGCGCGCGCGGAAAGGCTTGGGTGAATTCGGCACAAAAACCCCACTCAACCTAAAACGTTCAACCTACGAGAAATCTGAAGAGGTCACTACCCTCTCTGCGGATTCATTCGTGTTTTGATTCGAGCCGGCTGACGATCTGCTCCCTCTCGGGCTCCAGCACCCGAACCGGTCCATCGTCGCCGCCAACATACTTCCTACCAGTCTTATAATCGAAGGCCTTGGTATAACGATCTGTACCTGGGTCGAACTTCCACGCCTCGACTGTATAGAAGTGCGGCGCAAAGTGCGTTTCCCCGTCGCCCCAGATAAAATCGGCATGAATGAATACTGGATAGGCCGAAGCGCTTGGCACATTCCACATCGCCCAATCACTTACGTTGGTCGCTCCGACCCAGGGAATCGGATTAACGACTTGTCCGAACTTGCCACCGCCTTCGTAGCGCAACACCGCCAATCTCGTGAGCGTTCCGCTTCCGCCTCCGGAAAACATCGCCGAAAAGAACACCCATGAACCACCATCCACTAGCGTCAGGCGCTCCGAACGCGGCTCCAACCCGAATTGGTAAGTGACTGCGGAGTTGGGATAGGTCTCCGAAGGCATTTGATAACAAATATTCTGCTGTGCAAGCAGGCAAAGCTTTGCTCCGGAAGTGGGAAGCCCATCGGCATCCACTTGGCCTGCTCTTAACCTGAAGCGGGGAAACTGCGAAGACCGCGCTGTACTCAGGGATTGCCCTGAGCAGTGCATACCAGTCATCGTTCCTGCCAATAGGACTGCGATAAGCGCGCACTTCATGTGCCCTCCACCACGCCGCCGATGTGCTAACCCGCCCCCGTGAACAGCCCGTCGTGGAAGTCGGGTTTTGAAAGGGCACGACTTTACAGCCTGCGGAAAAAGTCCGATGAGACGTAGATGTGCGAAGGGGCACGACTTTACAGCCTGCGGAAAAAGTCCGATGAGACGTAGATGTGCGAAGGGGCACGACTTTACAGCCTGCGGAAAAAGTCCGATGAGACGTAGATGTGCGAAGGGGCACGAGTTTAC
>Ga0302265_1000404_pt1 | contig 29923 bp, 30 predicted proteins | sample III_Bog_E1_1_FD_194556 | JGI IMG/M metagenome (GOLD analysis project Ga0302265, IMG submission 194556) | Peat permafrost microbial communities from Stordalen Mire near Abisko, Sweden - III_Bog_E1_1 | ecosystem: Environmental > Terrestrial > Soil > Wetlands > Peat | place: Sweden: Abisko...
TATGGCTGCTAAACGTAATCGAAATGTAGAGCAGGTTGCTGGCGCTAGAGGCAAGAAAGGATAAAGGTGCATCCACCCGGTGCCTTTGGCACCACCCTCCTTCGAAACGAAGGAGGGTAATAAATATTTGGGATAAAGGGTAAAATAATTATGGTTAATAAAGCAGTTAAAAAGAAAGTTAAAGTAAAATTGATTAAAAGTTTAATTGGTAGGTTAGAAGCTCATAAGGCTACAGCTTCTGGTTTAGGTTTGAAAAAAATTAACCAGCAGGTTGAGTTGGAAGATACTCCTAGTGTTCGTGGTATGATTCGTAAAATATCTTATTTATTACAAGTTGGTGATTAGAAATGTATTTAAATACTATACAGCCAGCTGTTGGCTCTAAATCTGCAGCAAAAAAATTAGGTAGAGGCATAGGATCTGGTTTAGGTAAAACCTGCGGTAAGGGTCATAAAGGACAAAAAGCCAGAGCTGGTGGTTACCATAAAGTTGGTTTTGAAGGTGGACAAACTCCATATAGAAGAAAAATGCCAAAATTTGGTTTTGTTTCTAAAAAAATGTTACATAGAGCTGAAGTAAGATTATCAGATTTAAATAAACTTGGTAAAACTGAGAAAGACTCTAAATCTATCGATGTTACGATAGATGTTTTACGAGCAGCTAATTTTATTAATAGCGCTATAAAATATGTGAAAATTATAGCAACTGGTGAAGTAAAACATGCATTTGTAGTCAATACTAATGATTCACTAAGAGTTACTAAAGGGGCACAAAAGCTAATAGAAGCATTTGGTGGCAAAGTGTTAGTGGAACATGTCTAGTATTCACAGAACATCTACTGGTAAAAAAAAGATGTCTGGTGGAGGTTTATCCGAGTTAAAGCGTAGATTGATTTTTTTATTGTCTGCTTTAATAATTTTTCGGATTGGTGCGCACGTTCCAGTTCCTGGGTTAGATCCAAGTAAATTAGCAGAATTATTTGCTACTGGCCGTAGCGGTATTTTTGGGCTGTTTAATTTATTTTCTGGTGGTTCTTTATCTAGGTTGACTATTTTTTCCCTAGGAATTATGCCATATATTTCTTCTTCTATTATTATGCAATTGTTAAGTATGGCATGGCCAACGTTAGAGCAATTAAAAAAAGAAGGGCAACATGGTAAACGGAAAATCTCACAGTACACTAGATATTTAGCGTTAGCGTTAGCAACGTTTCAGTCTGTTGGTATGGCCAAATTTATGTCTACAACTAGCATCGAACCGAATGCAATTTATTATGTTACAGTTTGCGTTACCTTAGTTACTGGAACTATGTTTTTAATGTGGTTAGGGGAACAAATTACCGAACGCGGTATTGGTAATGGAGTTTCTTTGATTATATTTGCTGGGATTGTTGCCAATTTACCAAATGCAATTGTTAATACTTTAGAGCGTGTACGGCAAGGTGATTTACACGCCTTAGGTTTGATTGGTTTATTAATGATGCTGGTAACCGTTATAGCCGTAGTAGTTTTTGTAGAGCGCGGGCAGCGTTTAATAACAGTTAATTATGCTAAGCAGCAACAAGGAAGACAGGGGTATGCAGCACAAAAAAGTCATTTACCTTTGAAAATCAATATGGCAGGAGTTATTCCTCCAATTATTGCATCCAGCATTATTTTATTTCCAGCCACTATTTCGCAATGGTTTGGTAAATCTTATGATTCGGTTGGGTTTTTAACAAAAATAAGTGCGGCACTAAGTCCTGGTCAACCTTTGTATATTGCTTTGTTTGGTATAGCTATTGTATTTTTTTGTTTTTTTTATACTGCATTAGTTTTTAATCCTAAAGAAACTGCAGATAATTTAAAAAAATCTGGAGCATTTATTGCTGGAACTCGTCCTGGAGAGCAAACAGCTGCCTATATAGATGACATTATGTCTAAATTGACTATAATGGGTGCGATTTATATTACTGCTGTATCATTGATGCCAGAATTTTTAGTATTATTTTTAAATGTGCCATTTTATTTTGGTGGAACTTCATTATTAATTATTGTAGTTGTAGTTATGGATTTTATGGCACAAGTGCAGGCACACTTAATGTCGCATCAATATGAAGGCTTAATGCGTAAAGCAAAGTTGAAGATTGGGTGACCTCACCCCGGCCCTCTCCCGCCCTCATCCCTAACCCTTCTCCACATGGTGGAGAAGGGAACAAAGGATCCCTCTCCAGCAAAGCTGGAGAGGGGGATTGGGTGAGGTGAGAGGGTGAAGTTGTAGGAAGGGTTAATTAAGATTAAGATTGGGGGAATATTATGAAAGTTAGACCATCAGTAAAAAAAATATGCTCTGATTGCAGTATTATCAGACGAGAAGGGGTTGTGAGGGTTATTTGTAAAAAAACTCGTAAACATAACCAAAGACAGGGGTAATTGCTTGACTATTTTGTTAAATATAGTTAGCCTTAGCGGTCTCAAATTGATATTTGAGTTTTTTTCTTTATATGAAGAGAGGTTGTAGTTAATGATTCGTGTTGCTGGCGTTATTTTGCCACCTAAAAAGCATATTAAAATAGCATTGTTGAGCGTTTTTGGAATTGGTTTAACTAGGGCTTTACAAATTTGTCAGAAAATCAATCTAAATCCTGCTACTAAAGTATCTGAGTTGACGGAACAGGCGATCAAATCGATACAACAAGCAGTTAGTGAGTTTCAAGTTGAAGGTGATTTACGTAGAAAAGTATCCATGGATATTAAAAGGCTAAAAGATATAAAGTGTTATCGTGGATTAAGGCATAGACGTAGATTGCCGGTACGTGGCCAAAGAACTAAAACTAATGCTCGTACAGCTAAAGGGCATAAAAGAGGCGCTGATAAATAAAAACTTCCAAATAAAATGATAAAATTTAGGAACGATAATGGCTAGTCAATCAAATACGCAAAAGCAATCTAATAAACAATCAGCTGCCGGAGAAAAGAAACCTAAGAAAGCTAAAAGAAAAGTTTCTAGCGGTAAAGTGTATATTATAGCTACTTTTAATAATACTTTAGTACATATTACAGATACCGAAGGAAACAAACTTAGTGGGTCATCTGCTGGTAGTCAAGGATTTAAAGGATCTAGAAAAAGTACTCCTTATGCAGCACAAATTGCAGCACAGCACGTGGCTCAATTCGTGAAAGAAAATTTCAATATGATTTCTGTTGATATTATCATTAGAGGTCCTGGTCCTGGTAGAGAAGCTGCGGCAAGGGCATTAGCAACATATTTTAAAGTTTTATCTATAACGGATGCCACTGGTATTCCGCATAATGGTTGTAGAGCTAGTAAAGAACGTAGAGTGTAGAAAATCCTAAAGAAGAAATAAGGGCTTATTTATTATGGCAAGACGTATTGGCGCAAAATGTAAAGTTACCAGAAGAATTGGGGCTGATATTTTTTTAAAAAAATTAGGCGGTAGAGATATTGAAACTAAATGCAAACTATCTCATCCTCCCGGTCAGCATGGAGCAAAAAAGAGTAGAACTTCCGAATACGGTTCTATGCTTAAAGCCAAGCAAATGATGAAGTTCATGTATGGCGTTTTAGAACGGCAATTTCGTCGTTATTATGAAGTGGCATCCAAGCTCAAAGGAGCAACCGGTGAGATGTTATTATTAATTTTAGAAACCAGGTTAGATAACGTAGTATACCGTATGGGTTTTGGATCAACTAGAGCTGAAGCTCGGCAATTAGTTCGTCATAAATCCATATTAGTAAAACAAGCTGGGGATGAGTCTGTAGCTAGAGTAGTTAATATTCCCTCTTATTCTGTAAAACCAGGTGACATCATTGAAGTAAGAGAAAAAAGTAAATCTCAAGTTAGAATTAAAGATGCATTGCGAGTTGCAGAAGGCTTAGGATTTGCAGATTGGTTAGAAGTAGATCTTGGACAAATGAGCGGTGTTTTTAAAAGATATCCTGATAGAAAAGATTTACCATCAGATATTAATGAACAATTGGTAGTGGAATTATATTCCAAGTAATTTTTTTGATAAATTTGTTTAAATTTTTGTTTAAATTTGTAGGAGATAGTTAATGGCAGAGACTGTTAATGGGTTATTAAAGCCAAGTATCATAAGCGTACAAGAGCATAATTCTAATCAAGCAACAGTTACTCTTGGTCCATTAGGAAGAGGGCTAGGTTACACTATAGGCAATGCATTAAGACGCGTATTGTTAGCTTTTATTCCTGGTTGTGCCATTACTGAGGTTAGTATAGAAGGTGTTGTACACGAGTATTCTTCTAAAGAAGGTATACAAGAAGATATTATTAATATTTTACTAAACCTAAAAGGAGTCTACTTTCAACTAGAAGGTAGAGATGTGGTTGAGTTAGTATTACATAAAAAAGGTGAAGGTCCAGTATTGGCTGGTGATTTTCAATTACCTCACGATGTTACAGTTTGTAATCCAGAGTATGTTATAGCTAACATGGCTCATAATGGCGAGTTAAATATGACTGTCAAGGTAGTTCGTGGTCGTGGTTATGAACCTGCTAATCAACGTTGGTCCTCTAAAGATGAAGTTAAACCATTAGGATGGATGCATTTAGATGCGTCTTTTAGTCCTATTGATAAGGTTAGTTATAGAGTAGAAAATGCTCGTGTTGGTAATAAAGCAGATTTGGATAAATTAATAATTGACGTAGAAACTAATGGTACTGTAAGTGCTGAAGATGCTATACGTACGGCTGCTAAAATTTTAAATAATCAATTAGCAGTGTTAATAGAATTACAAGACGAACAAAAGAAAGAACCAGAGAAAGTAGAAACTTTTAGTATTGATCCTTTATTATTACGTCCAATTGATGATTTAGAGTTAACAGTTAGATCTACTAATTGTTTAAAAGCTGAAAATATTTATCAAATTGGTGATTTAGTTCAAAAAACAGAAGTCGAGTTATTAAAAACTCCTAATTTAGGTAAAAAATCTCTTACAGAAATCAAAGATGTTTTAGCCTCTAAAGGTTTATCTTTGGGAGTGAAATTAGAAAATTGGCCAGTTGGCGGTGAAGTTACGCTTGCAGCTAAACAATAGAGGTGTTTTATGAGACATAAAAATAGTGGTAGAAATTTAAGCAGAAATTCTAGTCATAGAAGATTGATGTTGTTGAATATGGCAAAATCTATTATTCAGCATGAATTAATTAAAACTTCATTACCAAAAGCTAAGGAATTACGTCGAGTAATTGAACCTTTAATAACTTTAGCAAAACAAGATACCGTTAGTAATAGACGTTTGGCTTTTGCTAAATTAAGAGACAAAGAATTAGTCGCTAAATTATTTACTAATTTAGGACAAAGATTTAAATTGCGTCCTGGTGGTTATTTAAGAATTTTAAAATGTGGTTTCCGTAAAGGTGATAGCGCTCCAATGGCGATAGTAGAATTACTTGATAGAAGTGTCCAAAGTTTAAAAGAATCTGCTTAAAAATATTACATTATTTTTAAGAGAAAATTATTTGTTTGCGTTTATAAATTACAGATCAAAAATAGCAAGTAAACTATGCAACAGATCCAGCAGTCACAACCCAAGCCCTTCGGAAAGCTTAGGAACTTTTTTTGGCCAATATATGATTATGAGCTAAAAAAACTTGTTCCAATGTTTATATTATTTTTTTTAATTTCTTTTGTTTATAACTTGTTACGAGCCATGAAGATTGCTCTTATCGTAACTGCCAAAGGATCTGGGGCTGAAATAATATCTTTTTTGAAAATTGGTGGGGTACTGCCTGGCGCGTTACTGTTAACCTATATATTCACTAAATTAATTAATAAATTTAGCCGAGAACAGGTTTTTTATACTATATTAACTGGATTTTTGCTTTATTTTACTTTATTTTTATTAGTTTTATATCCGAATCACGAATATTTACGATTAGATTGCTTGGCTGATTATTTAAAAGATAATATTTTAACGGGACCAGGTTTTAAAGGATTTATTGCAGTAATAAGACATTTTAATTTAAGTATGTTTTATGTTCTATCAGAAATGTGGAGCACAGTGGTTTTATCCACTTTGTTTTGGGGCTTTGCTAACGAAGTTACTAAGGTTGACGAAGCTAAACGATTTTATGCAATATTTGCTTTAGGTGCTAATTCATCTGGAATATTTTCTGGTTTGTTTGCAAATGTGGTTCGTAAAGTTGCCTATAACCCGTTACTACCGTTTGATCCTGCTAATCAATGGGTATTTTACCAATTAAGTGCGGTATTGGTTTTCGGTATATTAATTATAGCTTTATTTTATTGGTTAAATAGATCTGTATTTCATTTAGAAAATATACAAAGTTTACAAATACCTAAAAAGTCTAATAAAATTTCTTTAGTAGAATGTTTTAAATATTTAGCTAATTCTAAGTATTTAACATATATAGTAATTATCGTTATAGGTTATAATATTGTTTATAATTTATCTGAAACTATGTGGACAGCCCAAGTTCAGCAAGTGTATCAAAGCAGTAAAGATTTTAATGCTTACATGAGTAAAGTTACGTCAATAACTGGAGTCATTGCGGTGCTATTTGCATTTATTTTATCTGGCAACGTGATCCGTTATTGTGGTTGGACAATTACTGCTTTAATTACTCCAGTTATTTGGTTAGTAACAAGTGTTGGATTTTTCTCGGGGATAGTTTTTAACGGTAGCTTGTTCGTTAGTATAGTTTCTACGTTTATATCTAATCCAGCTAATTTCTTTTTGTTTTTAGGAACACTACAAATTTGTTTCGGTAGGGCATGCAAATATACTGTATTTGATGAAACTAAAGAAATTGCGTTTATTCCATTATCCAAAGAAAATCAACGTAAAAGTAAGGCTGTAGTGGACGGGTTGGCTTCTAGATTTGGCAAATGTGGGGGAGCGTTAGTTTATTTAGTATTATTTATGTTAGTTGGAGATATTTCGAATACGGTTCCTTATATCGCAGTAATTATATTTGTAGCAATTGTTATGTGGATCTACGCAGTAATTGGGCTTGGTAAAATTATAGATACGGTTATTCATGAATCAGATCCGAAATCAGATCCAAATGTTGAACCAGAGCATGAATCATATTTAGAACGTTCTAACAATGCTAATAACAATATAGATCAAAATTTATCTATGCAAAGTGATGATTCCGACATCTCTTCTGTGTCATCTTGTATTATGGTGCCTAGTAAATAAAGGGCTACTATCTTCTTTTTTTGCATTAATTATATTATGTGCTGTAATTATTGTGTGTATAAAATGAGGGATAACTTTATGCCATTAATTAATACTCTTTTAGATTACCCAATTAAATTAATTAAAAAATATATTGAAGAAAATCAGAAATTTACTCAAGAGAATCAAAGCATGAGTTTTCGTCAAAGCTTGATGTTTGGTGTTCATAAATTACTTGGGCAAAATATCACTTTAACTGGCTATAAAGTTGAGGCTGCTACAAAATTTATAGGATTATTAGAAAAAATATTATCTAATAATGATGATGAATTAAGAACCCAATTTTCTAGAACATTAACTGCAGATCCTGAGGCGCTAACTGTAATTGATATAAGCAAAAAATTAGAGAATCAATTAAGCGAGCTATTAAAAAAACAATTATCAGAGATAAGAACAAAGATTAATTTAGAAAAACAAAGCATAGAAACTATAAGGGGGGTACAAAATAATACTCAAAAAGGATCATATGATGCAATATTAATAGTTTTTTCCAATTGTGTATCATTTATGTTAGATCGTTTAAGCTATACAGCATATATTCTAAATTTAGAATCGACGCAACCAGATGATAATAAAACTAAGGTGCTTCTTTATTTAGAAGAAGCTTTGTTTAAGATAATGTTAAATCAATTTTTACAAGAACAAAGCGCTATTTTAAGTGAACCAGTAAAGTTTGTTCATGCTCATGCCGAGTCATCGGCTAAGATATTAGCTGATACTATACGGATGATGCGTACTATTGTAATAGTCGATCATAATAATCAAGAGGATCTAAATATTATTCAATTGGATTATTTAAGCATTATATTAAGCGGATTATTATCAAAACTTGCCTTAATGGAACAATCGGTTGGTATTCAAGAAATTGTAGAAGACATAACAAAATTAAATAGAGCAATCGAAGAACAAAAAACTAATTACGAGCAAGCGCAAAAACATAAACAATTGTATGGAAGTGAAACAAGTAGTGATCTTGCTATTGAGCCATTTGAAGAAATAGAAGGTGATCTGTTGACAGAAAATCCTATATTACAAGGTTGTGACATAAAGTTATCAGTTTTACCACAAGTAGAGTTAAAAGATAAAGAACCGATCTTATCGCAAGTTGAGATAAAAGAACCAGATCCATTACCAACATCTGCTGAGCAAGTAGCCACTTTACAGGTTGAATCAAAAGATCCAGGAGATCCAAGGCATTCAGATCCACTGTCCCAAGTTGAGTCAAAAGAGACAGATCCATGTACTGCCTCATCATCTAGTGCGTCATCCACATTGTCACGAACGTTATTACTATCGTCCCAAGCACATACTTCTAGTTCGGTATTTCAATATGGCCAGCAAACAATTATGGATGCAGCTAATTTCAGTATAAATAAAAATAATAAATGGTCTAAACCTCAAAAAAAAATAACATAATATTTAAACAGCTCCGTATTTATTTACGCACCAACGCCGTTATTTTGTAATATTAAGGTACTTTAAAATCATGTTTTATATTTATTCAATATTCTTTGCAATAATTTTATTTGTTATAGGTAGATTTTTAACCAACAAAATATTACATATTGGTTTTTATTGTTTGATTGGGTGTGTATTATTTGTGTTAATGATTGCAGGTGGTGGAGTAATAAATGATGCCTACGAAAGGCTAGCTAAATTTAAAGAGTTAGAAAATACTAACCAATTAGCAATCGTTAAAAAAAATCTATCAACTGCTGATGGTATGTTTAAAATTGATTTAGAGCAGTTTAAAAATTCTGATGAGTTTTTACAATACATCCATGGTCATGAGCATGCTGCAATTATAATTCAACATCTATTAATAGGGTTTTTTATGGTTGTTATATTTGAACTAGCTTGTTGGGTTTATTATAGTAACAAATAGTAGTTTGGCAGACTAATGTTGACCAGAAAAAAACTAGTGTGCCTGAATGATGCTATGTTGTTCCAGGCAACACAGCATGACCTCTAACAAAAATTAAATTTTTATTATTTTTGGTTCTGTTAAAACCCAGCCATTTCACAGTTTTCCGTCCAACATGTAGTATGGAAAATGCTTCTCTTCTCACAACAACCTACTCTAAACATAACCAATTTTTCGTGTATAAGAATCATCTTGATTCGTAAAAATACCTTTAAATATTTGTTTTTTGCGAAGAATGATTTTATATAACTTTATCCATTCAAATTTGGTAAGTGGCTTAATTTTTACATTATTATCAAAATTATTTGTTAACAATGTTCGTACTACCTTTCTTGTGTTTCGTTTATTAAGCATAACAATCACCCATTTTGCCATTATAGATAACCACCATTTATTTTTAATATAATTTTCATGAACACTGCTAGTATTACTTTTTTAAATTTTATAAAGTCTATTACATTAATAAGCATTTAAAGCACAAATAATATTATTTAATTTAAAATAGCAACTCTAAACAGCATGAAAATTTTTTATAAATTCTTGAATCAATCTTAACTTTTATTGTATATGCAAGTTACAAAAAAAATCAAGCTTTTTTAATATGGTTTAGCGCAAACAAAAAGACAACCATAATTACATATTAATGTGAAGCTATTTTATGAATTTAAACTATTGTTATGCTAAAAAAATTTTAGAAATAGCACCCGGCTGCTCTGTGACCAATCTGGGTAATAAATAACCAGGTACTTTACCAGCTAATTCAGAAAATATTTGCTTAGCTCTAGGCAAATCTACATCAAAATGAGTAGTGCCACTTACGTGATCTAGCATATGTAAATAATATGGCATTATTTTGATTTCAAATAATTTTTTACTTAATGTTGCGAGTACATCTGAATTATCATTTATATTTTTTAATAATACTGATTGATTTAGTAAAACTATTTTAGTGTTATGTAAAATTTTAAAATGCTCAGCCACTTCTTGATTAATTTCGTTAGGGTGGTTGCTATGAGTTACTAGCACTATATTAAATCTTGAATTTAATAAAATATCCAATAACTCTGCCTCTAGTCTAGAAGGTAATATTATTGGAATGCGTGAATGAATTCTAATAGTTGTAAGATGATGGATAGGTTCTAGCAAGCTAAACAATTTTTTAAAATAATTATTAGATGCAATTAATGGATCACCACCACTTAAAATCACTTCATATATACTTCTATCCACCGCAATATAGTTAATAATATCATCTAAATTTTTTCCGCCAGCAATATTAGAGTTATAATGGAAATTTTGTCTAAAACAATATCGACAATGAATAGCACATGATTTAGATCCAAGGATCAGTACTCTTCCTGGATATTTATGGATTAAACCTGGAATTTTATTGAAAGTTTTTTCTTGTAATGGATCTTCTAAATAATTAATAGCAGTTATAGCTTCATTTTTACTAGGTAAAATTTGTAGTAACAAAGGATCGTGAATATCATTGTGGCGTATACGACGAATAAAGCTTTTAGTAGCTAATAATGGAAGTTTGTTAGTTTTTTGATCTCCAGTAAATAGCGCAGCATCTAAGTCGAGCAACTTAAATAATTCTAAATAATTTGTTATAGATTGTTTTAATTCTAATTGCCATTGGTCCATAATGGAGTATTTTGTAGAATTAATAAATTATTGCAAGTAAAGATGGAGATCTATTTATGGGTGTGTATAGCACAAGTGAATTTAAACCTGGGTTAAAGGTTATTTTAGATGGAGAGCCATACACTATTGTAGAAAATGAGTTTGTAAAACCAGGAAAAGGACAAGCCTTTAATAGAGTCAAATTTCGTAATTTAAAAACCGGAAGAATGTTAGATAAAACATGTAAATCTGGAGAAACAGTAGAGGCTGCAGATGTTATAGATCTGCAATTACAGTATTTATATAACGACGGCAATGTTTGGCATTTTATGGATCCCCAAAGTTATGAGCAATATGAAATTAATCAAACGGTAGTAACAGATGCGGCTAAATGGCTTAAAGAGCAAGATATTTGTGCAGTAACCTTATGGAATCATGCAGCAATTATGGTTAGTCCGCCAAATTTTGTAGTTTTAAAAGTTATCAGCACAGATCCTGGACTGAAGGGAGATACATCTGGTGGTGGTAGTAAGCCAGCAACAGTCGAAACTGGAGCAGTAATTAAAGTGCCTTTATTTATCCAAATTGGTGATTTAATTAAAATTGATACTAGGACTGCGGAATACGTCTCTAGAGCTAAATGATTTGCATGAAGTTAAATAAAACAACTAATTATACAAATCTATGGCAACCAACAGCAAATTTATCGTTAATTAAGCAACGTGCAGTATTGCTAGCCAGTATTAGAGAATTTTTTAAACAACAAAGTGTTTTAGAAATAGAAACTCCACTGTTATGTCAGCATGCAGCTACATCATTACATATTGATCCAATAGGTGCTTCTGGTCGATTTTTGCAAACTTCTCCAGAATATGCCATGAAGCGATTATTATCGGCTGGAAGTGGAGATATTTTTCAGCTTTGTAAGGCATTTCGAGGTTCAGAAATCGGTAATTTACATAATCCAGAATTTACTATCTTAGAGTGGTATAGGGTTGGTTTTAATCACCATCAATTAATAACAGACGTCGATAATTTATTAAATAATATTTTATCTGATGTTAATATACGTTATAAAATTAATAAAATTAGTTATCGAGAAATTTTTATTAAATATTTAAAATTAGATCCAGTATTATCTAGTTTATCTGAACTGAAAAAATTAGTAATTAATAATATAGAACTATCTGAACAATTTAAAATTTCTATAAATAAGGATAATTTTACTAAAAAAGATTGCCAAGAATTATTGTTTAGTAATTGTATAGAGCCAAAAATATCTAAAAATCATACAATATGGTTTATTTATGATTATCCTGTAGAGCAAGCAGAATTATCTAATATTACAACAGATCAAGATGGAGCTAAGATTGCTGAACGTTTTGAAGTCTATGTTAATGGTGTAGAGATAGCTAATGGATACCATGAATTATTGGATGCTACGCTGCAAAAAAACCGGTTTTTAGAAAATCAGCAAATGCGACAAAAACTGGGTAAACCACATTTAGAAATAGATCCTTATTTAATAGAAGCATTGCATTTTGGCATGCCAAATTGTAGCGGGGTAGCATTAGGTGTAGATCGTTTGTTAATGATTAAAACCCAGGCTAAATCTATACGAGATGTTTTGTGTTTTCCGTGGGATGTAGCATAGAATTCATGAAAATATACTATATTTAATTTGTAGCTATATTTTCTATTATTTATAAATATAAATAATTTATTTTATTAAAAAAGCAGGAACCTTTATGCCCAACATTCCAGATACCTCATCTATACGGAATATACGTTATTTAACTTGCCAAGGCGGTGGGATGAAGGGTATAGGTTATGTTGGTGCTGTTGCAGAATTAGAGGCACAAGGTATTCTGGCTCAAATAGAGGAGGTTGCAGGTAGTTCGGCTGGTGGTTTATTTGCAACCTTGCTTGCAATTGGTTGTACTAAAGAAGAAATTGAACAAGAATTTGGTGGAATTGATTTTCGATCTTTTCAGGATAAAAGCGAACCAGGGTGGATAGAATCTGGAATTTCTAAGCATGCAAAAGTAGTAGATGATGTTGTTAAATTAGCGTTTAGTTCAGATTTAGGTATCTGGGAAGGAGACACTCTTAGTTATTGGCTTGGCTCCATTATAGCTAGAAAAACTGGTAATCCTAATATCACATTTAGAGAATTAGAAGAATTAACTAAGATACCTGGTAGTCAATTCAAAAAGCTTACCCTAACAGGCTCTAACGTTACTGATAAAAGAATAGAATATTATAATGCTTCTTTGAGTCCGGATATGCCTATTGTGCAAGCTGCAAGAATTTCCGCTAGTTTTCCGTTTGGGTTTAAACCAGTTACTAGCGTAGATCAATCAGGTAGGGAAACCTTAAAAGTAGATGGCGGTCTTTTAGAAAATTTGCCAAACGTGTTTAATAAAGAACCTTATGTGTCTGCAGATGGTTTAAATAAGTATGGAGGTAATCCTAAAGCTTTTGCATTGGCTTTTAAGGGAGAATCATCTGAGGATCAATCTATACCTGCAAATATAGTTCAATTTGGTGCAGCAGTAGTTAAGGCAAAACTATCTGATAAGAACGAGCAAAAAAAATATGGAGCTAATATTGCATTAATTAATACTGTTGGTATGGGTACTTTAGAGTTTGATGCGATTGAAGAAAAGCGTAATGCTTTAGTTGATTCAGGTAAACAGGCTATAGTCGATGCTGTTAATGAAATTTTAAAACAAGAAAAAGAAATACAACCAGATTATAAAACCATGTCGGCTGAAGAATTAATTAGAAAAGAAATAGCAATTATTGGCATGGAAAAAAATGAAACTGATGATAAACGGAAGAGGCAATTACAAGAACAGCTTGTACCTATAAGAAAAGCATTAAAGCAATTACAAGATACAGGTAAAATTAGCAAAGATCATATGGATTTGCTTAGAAATAAAGAACATAAACGTCTATCAATAATAGAAAAACGCAAAGATAATGCAAATTTAACTGATCAAGAATTGTTAGCAATTTGTGAACATCGTATCCGTGAATTACAAACAATAAATCAACAATTAATTGATAAAGTCCAAACAATAGAAACAGCAAAATCCGCTTTACAAGTTTATCAAGAAGATATTATATATAAATTTGAACAAGATAGTGGTTTTCGTGACAAGATTAATGCACTAAATGAAATAGAAGAAAAAATTTCGGAAAATTTAGAAAAGAAAAGTAATTTACAAGAAAATAACACTTTGAATGATGAAACAAAAAATGCACAACATGCAATTATCGACAAAGAATACGAAAAATTAAAGTCAGAAAAAGATAAGCATTTGCAATTATTCATGAAAACAGATGATGCCTTAAGTAAAAGTTTCTTTACTAATTTATTTGAAAATCGCAATGCAATAAATTTTTTTGTGCCTAATACTTTAGATAAACTTGAAAAGCACTTTTCTTTAGAAATTGATGCATGCGAACAACAGCTTGAAGGATCTAAAAAAACATTAGATCAATCCCAAAAAGAATTAACCAGCTTTTTGGAGCAACATAAACAAAATTTTGCAACAAGAAAAGATACTGCTATCAATTTTTCTGAATTGTTTGAATTTAAAAAAACCTTAGATCAAGCTATTAATAAAAAAACTACTCCACTAGTTAAATTAAATAATTTTCTTATACAAAAGATGCCAAAATTAAAAAGAATTATTACCCCATTTTTACAAGGAGCTGCTTATTTATCGTTTATAGCTTGGTTACCAATTGCAGCTCCAGTAGCTGGCGTTGCAAAAGCTGTGGAACATTTTAGTAAAAAACAAAAAACTAAAACTGCCGCTAATAATATAATAAATTTTTTTAGTTGTGCAGATTTGCAATTAAATACTAAATTACGTTATTTTAGAGACATAACAGGTAGAATTTTACGATCAAATAAATCTAATGAATATTTACCGAAATTATATGAACATTATTTTAATGGTAGTAATGTTAAATTAGATGAGTTTGTTAAAGAAATACAACAAGCTATTCCTAACACAGTAGTAGCTTCAAGAAAACCTGTAATCACAACTGCTCAACAAAAATCAATAGATCCGCCACAAGATCTAAATAAATTATCTATAAAAACTCAAACTACTAAGAGTAAAAAAATAAAGTTGGATCCAACTAAAAAAAATCCTAATGAATAATATATTCACTGCACCTGAGTTTTCAGTGCTATAAAAATAATGAGCTCTGTCTGAGCCCTGCGGAGTAGGACGAGTTAGTGAATTATTTTTATAGCACTGAAAACTCAGGTGCGTTAAGTTATACACAACGTAACTAAGTTATATTATGGCAATTTTTTCGCCCATTTTAATGATAGTATTGGGTTTTATATTTTCAGAAAAATTAATTTGATTATTTTCGAATAATACTATTACAGTAGATCCTAATTGAAACAAACCCATTTCTTCTGCTCGTTCCAATGTTATTTGACTATTGTTCTGATAATCCCAGGAAGTTATAGTGCGTGGTTTAGTAGGTGTTACTTGTCCATGCCAATTAGTTACTATGCTACCAACTATCATAGCTCCTACTAAAATAACAGCTATTTTACCAATTTTACTGTCAAAAACAGCAATTACTCGTTCATTTTTAGTTAATACATTAGGTATTTTTTGAACTGTTATAGTATTTACAGAAAATAACTTACCAGGAATATAAATCATTTTTTTTAAAGTAGCTTTTACTGGCATGTGTACTCTATGGTAATTGTGTGGTGCTAAGTATATAGTGATGAATTTACCAGCAGAGAAAGTTTGGCAATCAATTGTTGTATGTTGGGTTGCTAATAGGTTTGGTAGCGATAAATCAACCCCTTTAGTGTGGATTAATAAATTGTTTTTTATGTCGCCATACTGAGTAATGCATCCATCAGCTGGACTAATAATAGAGTGTTGGTTAGGATCTATGATCCTGGCAGTTTGATTTAATTTACGAGTAAAAAAATCATTATAGTTTTTGTAAGAAAATGGATTAGGTTGAATGGCTTCTTGTAAATCAACTGAATATCGTTTTAAAAAACAACTAATTAAAAAATTTTTTACCCAGGTAATAGAACAATTCGCTAAAAAATGAGCTAATTTGTTTGTTTGATGATGCGGTAATAAGTATTGTAAGTAAACCATCTGGGCATGATAACACTAAAGGTTTTATATATGAATGATGTTATAAACAATAATGAGCATAATTTAATTTGGGTTGACTTAGAAATGACTGGTCTTAATCCAGACAAAGAACATATTTTAGAAGTTGCAATTGTGATAACTGATCAAAAATTAAATATAATTGCAGATGATTTTGATATAATTGTTTATCAACCAGAAGAAAATTTAAGATCTATGAATGATTGGGTTAAAGATATTCATACTAAAAATGGATTGTTAAATTTAGTACCAAAAAGTAGTATTGACCTAGCAACTGCCGAAAATAGTGCATTAGAATTTATTCAAAAACATGTGGCAAAGCAAACATCTCCAATGTGTGGTAATAGCATTTGCTTAGATCGACGGTTTTTATTTAGGTACATGCCACGTTTAGAGGAATATTTTCATTATCGCAACCTTGATGTTAGTACAGTAAAAAATTTGGGATTATATTGGTTTCCAAAAAAAACCAAAGATTTTCAAAAACAAGACAGTTTACATCGTGCTAAAGACGATATTTTACAATCTATTAGTGAATTAAAATTTTATCGAGAAAATTTATTTGTTAAATAAACTTTAGATCTAATATCATGGTCGTTCGGCAGTTGAGCAAATAACCATCAACAGCCTCACCCCTTTAAGTTCAACTATAATTCACGCTTACCAGGTCCCTCTCCAACAAAAATTGTTGGAGAGGGTGGGCACCATATGCTCATATTAGCGTAATAATATCAGTAAAAATGCTATATACAAATAATTTGGTTTTCATTATTTTTTATATTATGAAAATAAAATATGTATCAAAGCAAACACCCCTCTCCAACAATTTTTGTTGGAGAGGGGTCTGGTAAGCGTGAATTATAGTTGAACTTAAAGGGGTGAGGCTTAGGCAGGTTATATCTTGTATATTGTAAAAAATTTATCAAAAGCATTTTCTTTGGTAGAATTGTTAGTAGTTATAGCAATTATAGGATTGTTATCAGCTGTTGCAATTCCTTCTTATAACCAATATATAATTAAAGCTAAAATGGTAGAATTTTTTGTTTTAGCAGACACTTATAAATTAAAATTAATAGAATCTATTATTAATGGTGAACAAGAAAAACAAGCTGTTAATTATTCTGTTAACAATCCAAGCAATTTGGTGGAAAAAATAGAATACCTAAATTTTGAAAACAAAAAACACGTATTAAAGTTTACAGCAAACATGAAAAACATTGGTATAAAATTAATTAATCAAACCCCATTAACTGTACAATTTATTGCTGAAGAGAATTCTCTTGGTAATTTAATAGTTTGGAGTTGTCAGTATAATGCAGGATATTCATTTATTATGTCAAAAAATTGCAAAGAAAAAGAAATTATTTAGAGATAAAAATATAGTATTTTGCGTGATGCTGCACCATTGCATGAATTTTTTCTTATACAAAACCTATGTTTTCCATGTATTATATAAAACAGGCTCTTAAAATTCATGTTAAATATACAGATCTATTAATTGTATAAGCACTAAAAAACAATAATCAATTTAATTGATATTGTGCGTATTTTTTATTTATTTTTTAATGATTAAAACAGTTAATAAAAAAATTAATAATAAAAATATGATAAAGGGGGTTTATTATGAGAACTATTAAGATCCAAGTTAAAAATTTTCATGGCAAAAAGCGTTATTGTGTGGCAGCTGCTAATAAAGAAGTTTATCTTACAGATAAAGAGGCTGGTATAATAGCTTGTTTGGTAGATGGGTTGCGTCCTAAGGAAATTGCATGGGAATTAACAACTAGCTTAAATACGGTTAACACACATTTAGCAAACATTAAAATTAAATTAGGTTGCATGAGCATTTTTCAGTTAGGATTGGTTTTAGGTAACGTAATAACCACGGATAATAGTATTTTTTCTAATAGGATGGCTCTTAAAACAAGTAATAATATTTAATTTGAATTATAATTTATTAATATGAACATTGAGGAATTATTGATTAATTTGTACGACAAAAAATCTGTTATTGCAATAGAACAGTTAGCAATAACAGATTTTAATATGTCTAATGCTTATTTACAGCAAAAAGCCGTTCAAGCAAGTGTCGATCAGTTATTGGAAAATTTTCCTGATGCCAAAAAAATTGCTGTTTTTTGTGGGGTTGGTAATAATGCTAATGATGGTTTACAAATTGCAGATCAATTAAAACTGCTTGGTTTTTCTGTACAAGTAATAAAAGCCGTTAACTGGACAAAAGATCCACAAATAGATGCAGATGTTATAGTAGATGCCTTATTTGGTATTGGAATTAATAGAAATATAACAGGTGTGTGGGAACAAATAATTAATCAAATCAATGATAGCCATATTCCGATTTTATCAATTGATATACCATCTGGCTTAGATCCAAATACTGGTAAAGTTTTAGGAGTGGCAGTTAAGGCCAATATAACTATAACGTTTGTGGGGTTAAAAAAAGGGTTGTTTACTGGCAAAGGTCGAGATTATAGTGGGGAAATTAAATTTAATAATCTTGGATTGCCAGTAGAAGTATATAAAGATTCCATCTGTAATGTTGTTCGATTAACTAATAACAGTTTTAAAGATATTTTACCAAAAAGAGCTCAATCTGCTCATAAAGGTGATTTTGGTAAATTATTAATTATGGGTGGGAAAGACGGTATGCAGGGTGCAGCTTTGTTAGCTGGTACGGCAGCATTACGTACAGGAACTGGTATAGTACATGTATTATCAAATAGCACTCATCCTGGATCAATTAATTTTATTTGTCCAGAAATACAATGGCATAATTTTTCTGAAATAAAGCAATTAAAAGATTTATTAGCGAAATCTACGGTATTATTGTTAGGTCCAGGTCTTGGTAATGATAAATATAGCAAGATTTTTTTTGATGAAGCTATGCAAAGTGATTTACCATTAGTGTTAGATGCTGATGGTTTAAATATGTTGTCAGAAAAATTTAATAATAATTTTAAAATCAGAAAAAACTGGATTTTAACACCACATTCTATGGAGGCTGCTAGGTTGTTAAATACAGATGTTGCAACGGTTGAAGCTGATCGTTTTGCAGCAATAGAACAACTAAGTCATAAGTATAAAGCTACTGTAATTTTAAAAGGTTCTGGCACATTAATTAAAATATATCAAGAAAATACTAATATGGAACATAACCCAATTTATCTATGTGATTTGGGTAACCCTGGCATGGCAACAGCAGGTATGGGTGATGTCTTAGCTGGAGTGATTGCAGCGTTTGTTGCGCAAAGACTTACATTAAAAGATGCTTGCAAGTTAGGAGTTTTTGTTCATGCTCTGGCTGGAGATTTAGCTGCAAAAGAAGGGCAAGTAGGCACTTTGGCATCAGATTTATTTGGATTTATTAGAAAAATTATTAATAATTTATAAATAAAAGCCTAATACTTTTAAACCACTTTCTATTACTTTATTAAGTAAACTTTTATTCAATAATAACAATAAAGCCTATAATATGCTAATGTTGTATTAATTAATAGGATAGGATGAAACTATATGTTGGATCTTCTTAATTTTTTGGATTTGATTACTAATCAAGATACTTGTTCTAAAGATACTTCTCCTAAAATAAACACTCTATCTACATCACCTGGACGTTCTAATTCACCAACAAGAGAAAAAATAGAGAAACGAGAAGGGCGTAGATTTATTTTTGTTGGTTCAATATGTCGTGCTCCATTTTTAGGTGGCAAAATTCCATTTTTTAAAAAATATCATCATGAAAGTATATATATTGGGGGAGATCGGATTGTAGAGGCGTTGGGAAACGAACAACAAATAGATGCGGCAATTTCTAAAGTATCTTTTATAGATTTGGATGTTAATATGATTATGAAATTGGCCGATGATTTACCGCCTTTTAATGGAGGTGTGCACGAAAACAATTTAACTGAGGAAGTATATGATGGCTATGGACAACACTCTGAAGAAATTGCTAAGCTAGCTAAAAGCTATGTTGGGTATGGTTGGACATATCATCCAACTAGAAATAATTGTCAACATTTTACATCAATGTGTCAGAAAAAAGGATTTTTTTCTGACGAGACACAATATCCTGAAGATCCTAAAGATCGTGTTAAAGAAGAAGTGACGCTTAAAACTGGAGACAAAAGACCAAGAATGTATTTTAACTTCTGAGTGGAGATCAGCTTTGGTTCGGGGCTGATACATCATAATATAGATATTTATATTTATATTATGCATAAATTAAAATAATGTGTTAACAATTAGTGTATCCAGAAGTATATTAAAATACACTGAACTCTAATAGTTAATCTAGGGGGGGATTATATGCCAATTGATCCGACACTTAAAACAATTATAGATAACGCTAGCCATTTAAGTCCGGTTGCTGCCGAGGCGGTAGCGCAAGAATTAGCATTTAGAGGAAAAACTGAAGAAGAATTATGGAGTGTATTATTTAGTCTTCAAGAAACCATAGATAATATGGAGCAAAATATTGATGCAATGCCATTCCAGGATCAAGTAACTGCTAAATTAAATCGAGATTTAACTTTAACAGAAACTTTGAATGAAACTATATTAGCTAAATATAAACCATCCAAAGGGACAATAACCTACCCATTAAAGTGCAATAAAATGACAGAGGCTATTACTGGTGCATTAGGGCTAATGTCAAAAAAATTCTCTGCCATTTTAGATGGTTCTATTATTAACTATGGATACGAATATCACTCTCAAGCAGATGATATAACAGTATTAGGCGAAAATAATGATAATATTTATGGCTGTTCTAAAGGAACCTTTTTAAAAACTGCTGCTTTAACTATGTATTTAGTTGCTAATCAAAAGACCCACTTATACCAAGCGGACTTTTCTCCATTAGTAGAGCATTCTTCATGGGTTGATACTTCTAGTATGGTACACGTAACTCCATTACCAGAAGGAATAGATTTACGTGCTTATTCAGAATTACATGATAATGAACCAAATTATAATGAATATACTTATATTTTTGATAATTACACTGCATCTAAGCAAGGCTTTGTATCTGTACATAGCGGTTATGCTTTTGGCGGGCACCGTAATGAGCCTCGTTATCCTCGGGGTAAATTATTTGGCCCAGAAGATTGTTCATCTTGGGTATCTAAGATTTTTAAATGCCCAGTTCAATTTTCTACATATGATCAGTTATATTATTATCGTAATCGTTTAATAAACCTTCGAGAAAAGCCTGAGGGTCGTGCTCCTAGCGAAGAATGGATCAATTCCACTGCTAATGTAGAAATGACTCGATTATTTGATGTAGTAAAAGTTCGAGATCCTCAGCAAGATATTAAGGCTGGTCAAATTTATTTTCATCGAGGTTTTTCCTTTAAAGATCAAGATGGTGAAGATAAGAAGGATATTAATATAGAAGATCTCTATAATTCTGATGGCTCATCAGGGCATACTGCGGTAATTTTAGGTTTTAAGAGTTATGCAGAAAATAGTAAAATTATAACTATGGCTTATAGCAGAGATATGCCGAAATTAGAAGGGTTTGGGATACAGGAATTTGATGTGCTACCAACATCTGTAGATCCTGCTCGATCAGTAAAGAATAAAAAACAAGTAGCAATCTTAAAGCCTAAGTTATAATTAATAATACATTATTAATATTTTGTTATTAATTTATGAAAGATGTTTTTTGGATCTCGCTAAGATAATAACTTAGCGAGATTGTTATTTGTAGTAAGCATCTATAATGCAAAAAAATCAAAAAGAATATTTTGGATCCAAGAAAGCGGTGGCCCCATTATTGCAGAAAGTACGCTAGTATACATTAAAATCATTAAAATAATAAATCCATATTGTTCAATATACCCATAAGCTTTAGCTAGATGAGCTGGTAATAAGCTTGAAACAACTCGACTGCCATCTAATGGTGGAATTGGAATTAAATTTAAAACCATTAATAAAAGATTAATAGAAATTCCAGCATAACCCATATGTACAAAAAATAATTTAATGACAGGTAATAATGTTATTTGGCGAAATAATATTACTGCCATTTTAGTAAATATGGCCCACATAATTGCCATTAAAAAATTAGAAATTGGTCCGGCAATTGCAACTAATGCAGTATCTTTTCTAAAATTTTTAAAATTGCGAGAATTTATAGGTACAGGTTTTGCCCAACCAAAAACAAAACTTCCCATTAACAAACACAATATAGGCATAATAACTGTGCCAACAAGATCAATATGTTTAAATGGATTTAATGTTAGGCGCCCTAACATTGCTGCTGTTCTATCTCCCAATAAATTTGCGACCCAGCCATGGGCTACTTCATGTACTATAATTGCCAGCAATACTGGTAACGTCCAAATAGCAATTGATTGCATTATGTTTAAATTATTCATGCTTTTAATACACCTAAAATTAAATTGTGATCATTATATTTATTTATATAAAATTAAAAAAATAACTTTAATCCAATCAACATCGTTATCCAAAAAATAACAGTCATCCATCCTCCGACTTTTATAAAATCATCCCTAGAGTATCCACCGGGTCCTGCAATTAAAGCATTTACTTGATGGGTAGGAAGTATAAAAGTGTTAGACGCAGATAATGCTACGGTTAAAGCAAAAACTCTAGGATCAGCTCCAACCGAATTCGCAAGTTCTAAAGCAATTGGTACTAAGAAGATAGTAGCACCAACATTGGAAATAACCAGGGCCAAACAACTAGAGGCAATTATTAATGCTAACTGCATTATCCATTGGGAAGTGATTATATTATTTTGAGTAATAATAGCAATTAACCATTCAGTAGTGCCAGTAGTTTGTAAGACTAATCCTAGTGGAATTAATCCTGCAACCAAAAAAATTGTTTTCCAGCTTACAGCGCTATATGCTTGATCGATCGATAAAACCCCAGTCGCTATCATTCCAACTGCACCAATTAATAATCCTACAGAAATTGGTAACCAATTAGAAATTACTAAAAAAATAGCCAATAAAAAAAATCCTAAAGCGAATGGCATTTTTTTAGGGTAAAATTTATCTAGTGGGTAAGAGGTAGTTAGCACAAAAAAATCAGGATTTTTTTTAAATTCATTTAACGCTTCCCAATTGCTAAACATACCTAAAGTATCACCGCTACGCAGTGTTAGAGAATTTAATTCTTCACCACTATAAACATTACTATCACGAAACAATGCTAACACATGAAGTTTATAAGCCCTTTTCATGTGTAATTCTTTGGCTTCTTTACCAATTAATTGAGAGCTTGGTGGAATTACAGCTTCACATAAACCAGCTCTTGTCGGGTGCAATATTTCTGCAAAGACATCTAATTTTTGCAGCATTTTAAGCTCATTATCTTTAGCAAATTGTTTTATTGTTTCTAAATCTCCCATAACAGCAAGTACTGCATTTGGTTTAACTATAGTTTTTCTAAGTGGTGGAAAAAAATATTCTTGTTCTTGCCAAATCGCAAGAATAGAAGCACTATTTGGTAAATTTTGCTCTAATTGTTTTAACGTAGCATTAGCAATTGGGCTTTTATTAGTTAATTTTAATTCGTATATGTCAGTACCTTTAGAATAAGTTTTTTGAAAGTAAGCTTTAGTAGCACCGCTAGTTACAGAGTGGTTTTCTGTAGACTTTAATTGTTTATTAATAAAATATAAATAAATAATTCCAGAAATTAATAATATTAGGCCAATTGGCAGCACTTCAAATAGATGAAATGGTGTAATGGTAGTTTTATGTTGAAAATTAGCATATTGATTTATATTGGCTAGCAAGCTATTTAAAATAATTAATGGCGTTGAACCAACCATGGTTAAAGAGCCGCCTAAAATAGCGCAAAATGTCATTGGTAATAGTAGAAATTTTTTTTCTATGCCAGTTCGAGCAGAAATTTTTGTTATTATTGGTAATAGCAGGGTAACTGTTCCAATACTTCGCATAAACCCAGATAACAATCCAGATGCAGTCATTAGCATAAGGTTTATTTTTTTAGGATGTTCGCGACCTAATTTAAGCAACCATTTTGCGACTATTAAACTAATTCCAGAATTTTCTAGACCATAGCTCATAATCATAATAGCTATTAATGATATAACTGCTTGACTAGAAAAACCAGAAAAAAGTTGTTCTGGTGGTAAAAGTTTGGTTATACCGATAATTACTAACACTAGTACTGCAACTACGTCTGTTCTTAAAATGCTAGAAAAGAACAAAAAGGCAGTAAATGTCAAAATAATTAATGATAATAAAATATTTATATTTAAAGTAATAGTTTGTTCTAACAATGTAAAACCTTTTTCACTCGCTATGCTCAAACAGGCGCTCATTTAAAAGTAAAGCTTCTTTGCCATGCCCTATATAAGATTTTAATACAAAAACTATGTCCCAAACATTATTTCCCAAAGAGATAGCAATTTTTTCAAATTTGGTGATTGGGCGTACTATATTATGATTTTTTAATTGATGAAATTCAGAAAAATGTGCCATGGTTGTTATAATATGGTCGGCATAGTCATCTGAATCAGTTGCAATATGTAATATACCATTTAGTAATAATTTATTTTTTATTATATTTATAAAATTATCCTGAATCATGCGACGTTTATAGTGTCTTGTCTTTGGCCAAGGATCTGGGAAAAAAATCTGTATTTTCGATAAACTATGGTTATCAAAAAAATTTTGTAGAATTTCTGTTGCATCCCCATAAATTATTTTTAAGTTGTTTAAGTTTTTATTTTGAATTTTACTAATTAAATTTGCTATGCCTTTTTTATATAACTCTACCCCTATAAAATCGTATAATGGCAGCTCTTCACATAACTGTAATAATTGATCACCATTACCAAAACCTATGTCTAAAATAAGTTCAGAAGATCTTCCAAATACCTTGTTTAGCTCTTTTTTGGTTAGTTGGTTGGTGTTTTTTAAATCTAGGCAATAATTGGCAAGCTCGGTATTAAAAATATGTTGTTGCCTGCTAGACATACGACCTCTTTGAATGGTAGAGGGAATTTTTTTTAATTTGACGTCGAGAGCACTCATTGTGGGGTGAATCTACATCCTAGTTTGGTTGCTGCTTGTTGTTGTTTTGCTTTGCTAAATTCTTCTAGTAGATCTGCTGTGTTGCGTAAATCTATTATATTGAAACCTTCTGATAACATATCGATTAATTTTTTGAGTGGTTCTGGATCAAATTTACCTTCTTCAAAAGAATATGTGTGGGTCATTTCTAAATTTATATTTTCTTGACGAAATTGTTCGTTAATGTAGTTATCATGCATACTATTTGTATTGCCTACTACATGTATACTAAAACTATTTTCTTTTTGTAAGTTTTCTATTTTACGCAGAAATTCTACAGTTTTTGGTTGTATAGTACACATGGCATTCCAGCATTCTTTAAAAGTATCAAAATTCAAGTTAGTACCTATTGTTTGATTCATTCTGGTTACAAACTCTGTTTCGGTAATTTTTCCAGTTTTAAATAGATAAATAGCACCATGAGAAATTTGATTAATTTCTTCTGGTGTATAAGAATTTAATGGTAAACCACCTTCTTGACGAGCAGCTTGATAGATTAAATTTGGGTTTAGATCGGTTTTTTTTACAAAAGCTTCAATTGATGCCTGCATATTTGATTGTGTTAGTTGTGAATAACGTAATAAATAAAGTGTTTTCATGTTTAATAATTCTCTCATTTTCATTAACAGTCTATTAGTAGCAGGATATTGTAGCATTTTTTTAAAATAGCTTAATATGTTTATCGCAGAAATTTAGTTAAATATCAAACATGTAATTAATTAAATTTTTAGAAGATATCTAGAGATCTATGTAGGGATTATATATACGATCCTACACATCGAAAATATATAGTCTAAAATAAAAACATGGTTCAATTAATTAAATTCATATTTAAGACTACCGTAGCTTTACTTTTGATTTTAGTGGGAGCTGTAGTTTTGGTAGCAATATTTATTAATCCAAATAATTATAAAACTCAAATTATTTCATTTTTGGAAAATAATATTGGTTATAAGGTACAAATAAATGGTCCAATTCAATGGTCATTAACTAAAGACATAGTTTTTTATGTGCGAAATGTTTCGATTAGCCACAAATCTCACGATAAATTTCCAACTAGTATATTAGTTTCTAAAGATCTATCTTTTGCTATTAGCCCAGTTAAAACATTATTAAATAAAATGTTAACTATTTCTAAATTGGAGTTTGAAGATTTAGGAATTTATATATTTAAAAATACTGATAAAGTAACCAACGTCGATGCATTATTGCAAAAATTAAAATTACCAATTCACAATGCTAAAAATAAAATCTTATTTGAAAATATTGTTTGGAAAAATTCTACAGTTACTCTGGATGATCAATTTGCTAACAAACATATAAAAATAACACAATTAAATTTAATTTTAAAAAACGGTTCTGCATTAGAGATCAGTTCATCAAAAATCAATATGTTTAATATTGAACTTATGCTGGAAAGCACATTAAATATTGATTTTGGTGCAAATAATTTAGATATAAATAAAAGTAAAATAGATTGTAATGGTGTTAGATACACAGTGACAGGAAATATACATTATAAAGGTGCGGAAGATTTTGACGGACATCTGCAGTTGTTGTTAATGAATTTACCAGGCGGTATTAAAAGTCCATCTTTAGATGTAAAATTTATTGTTAATAATAAACAAATTGATTTGAATTCTATGTTATTGCAAATTGATTCAGGTAAAGTATCTGGTAATGTTAAAATTTCCACCTTAGAAAACAAAGGTGAATTTGATCTTGGAATTCAGGATCTAGAATTCCAAAAAATTATTAAATTGTTAGTAAATGCAAATAATGATGTAGATCAAAAACCCAGTGATCAGATTGCTAAGCCTGATGATTATGCTGCAGTAAACTTGTTTAAAAAAATACAATTAACTGGTCGCATATATGGAAATAATATATTAATTAAACCATTGTTGGTAATTACTGATTTGGATTTGCCAATTAAAAGCGATATGCCAGGTATGTTTGAAGTACATAAAGGAGCTTTTAATCTTGGAAAAGCTACAGTAGCAGTTAATATGCAAGCTGATCTAAATAAACAGAACCAATTGAATATGGTAATTGATGCTAAAGATCTTGATATGCCGATTGTTGCTAAAACATTTGCTGCTGGAACTGGAATTGTTAATATTAAAGTAACTACAGCTGCATCTAATTACCAAGCATTGCTAAATAATTTAGCAGGTAATATTGATTTGGTGGTTGCAAATGGGAAACTTCGTGGAGTTGATTTTAATAATGCCTTAACTAAATCTGAGAAACATTTGAATGATTTGTTTGGGTCGTTGCGTGGAGATCCTAAGCAAGATCTTAAGTTTTTATTAGAACATAGCAAGAAAACTGTAGACAATGTGTTTAGTAATGATGTTGTTTCGGATTTTTCTGTATTCAAATTGCAGATGTTATTAAAAAATGGTGTGGATGTTAAATCTAGTGTGCTGTTAAAGCATCAAACATATTCTGTAAATGGGTACGGTGTTATTAACATTCCAAAAAATAATTTAAATTATACAGTAAGTGCTAAATTAATTGAACCACCTAACGAATTAATAAAAGAAGTTGCGCAATATATGCAGGTTGTACCATTGTCAATTAAGTGTAGTGGTAATATAGATGCAGTTGTTTTTTCAGCAGATACTAAAAAATATTTATTAACATCGTTACAAGAATTGCAAAAAATTATATTAAAAAGCAAGGAAAACAATGTAGTGTCTGGTTCTCTTGATGATGGTGGAAAAGATAATGTAACTAATGTTAATGTGCCACTTAAAGAAACAGATCTACTTAAAAAATCACCAGGTATTCCAAGTATTATTCGCAAATAAAGCTATAAATAAAAATTTAACAATCTGCAAAACCATGATCCAAAATAGATAATTTATGAAAAGAAACAGCTTCTTGTAATTGTTGTTGAGAGCTAATTGCCAGATCATTATTAAAAATAGATTTAGCAGGAAAAGCTTGAACTTGATCTAATACTGAAGGATGTATTGTTGGAGAAAGCCTAGATGTATCTGCCCTCAGTTTTGAAGAAGATACGATAATTTGTTGGATCAAAGATAAGATTTTTTTCTTTTCAGGCACTAATTAATTCTGAATTTCTATAACATTGTTCCTGTAAACAAGGCACCATATAGCTTACGTCATATTGGAGTGCTATTCTAACATCATTTGGATAGCCATGCTCAATTAACTCTAATGAGCTAACACATTCTGAAAGATCTTTAAAATTATGATCTGATGAATGTTTGAAGGCTAGAGATGCAAAAGAAGCTTCACTTGATTTGATCCCGTTAATCGCGCTAATTATGGCTCCAGCGCCTACAAGATCTTCATAAGAGACACGTAATTTGTTATTGTTCCAGCGTTCGCCAGCAGGGATCACCGCAATTTTACGACCTGCCTTCATAGCTGCTTTTGCAACACTTGACGCGTTGCGCAAACATCCAGACATAACAATAGAATCTATAGGTAATAAACTAAGAGTTGCACCATTTGGTGAGGGCAAAACTAGTGCAGAATCTTTAGGGAATTGTATTAAAGACTCTGGAGACAGTGTAAAGCCAGATTTCCCCCGAGCAACCGCTATATGAGCATTTTTTTGCTGCGCAAAAACCTCTACTGACTCATCTTTAAACCAATATGGATAGACTATAGAGCCACAAGACATGATTACATCAATACAAGTGCTAAAAGAAAAAACATCTACAATTATTATTACCTCTGCCCAAGATCTGAGATGTAGTATGCCTTCCTCTCCCCACTCACATTTAACTTCAAAACCACTCCTCATTTTTAGAATGTATCATCTACATAATCATGTGTCTATATTTACATAACAGTTACATTATTGTACGGAATGATATTTTTTGTATTCAATGCAAACGCTTGGTGGTAAAATAAATTTGTCTTAATTTTAATCATGGATGGGCATAATATGGGGTTTTTTACTATCAGGATGCAGGTTGGAAAGGGTTTGAGCTATTCAAACGGAAATATAGGAGTAAGAATTTTTTATGAAGAAAAGGAATTAGAAAAAAAATTTATTCAGAAAAATTTTAAAGTTAATAACTATATAGTACTTTTTGAAACCACTTTGTTTTTTGATCAGGAAAGGCTTGCTGGTCAAAATTTATCTGGAGTGCAGGAAGGTTGTTTTTTTAGGCAAATAGTTGGAGGAGATCTACCTGTGCCTATAGTGGAAGATGAAAACAAGAAGTATAAATGGCATTTAGAAGATACTGAATGTAAAATAAATAAAAAATATTTTAATGGCAAAATACCATTTGAAATACACACAAAGGAAAAGATTAAATACAACTTAATATCAGTTGGCATAGCAATAAAAGATAACAAAGATCTATGGGATAAATATCACGGCAATATCAACATTCTTTATACTCATGATGGTAAGGTTTTCGATAAAGATAATCCTCCAAATGAGATAGAGTTTAACTTACATATTCATATTGTGCCAACAAGTAAAGAAAGCTTATGGCCGACCGCATACAATGCATTTCAGAAGACTGTTACGGATCCAGCAGATAGTCGTAATTCCATGTTTTTTAAAGCGCTTACTTTGGGGAAAAGTTTTAAAGAATGTCCAATTAAGGGTCTGTCAGAAGCGAGGGAATACTTTAATAAGCAATGTAAACAACCATTGTTACAACACATAACTGATGGTAAAGAAAATTTTAAAGCACTATGTGAAGCTGTTGGGTTAGATGAAAATTTTTATGATACAGTTCATAATTGCAGTCCTCCAAAACAAAAAACTGGTCAATGCACGCTAACAAGCTTTTTTAACAACAAAGCAAAAATCAAAAATGATAGCAATGAAGCAAAAATAACGACAACTAATGAAGATCTGC
>Ga0302265_1000427_pt1 | contig 28391 bp, 15 predicted proteins | sample III_Bog_E1_1_FD_194556 | JGI IMG/M metagenome (GOLD analysis project Ga0302265, IMG submission 194556) | Peat permafrost microbial communities from Stordalen Mire near Abisko, Sweden - III_Bog_E1_1 | ecosystem: Environmental > Terrestrial > Soil > Wetlands > Peat | place: Sweden: Abisko...
GTTCACAATAGAAACAATAGAAATAATAACTGATTCTATTTGAAACCTGATTATTTCTAAACTCTTAAAATACCGCAAGGTATTTTCCTATTGTGTCCTTTTTTTCTTATTTGTGTCCTATTGTGTCCATTGTGGTTATGTATTTGTATTTTCTTTCTTATTGTGGTTAGACTTTTTTTTTGTAGAGTAAAATTAATTTAAAATTAAATTGAAAATCAGAGGCTTGTTCTTTTAAATTAAAGAGTTAACCACAATAGTTCACAATAGAAACAATAGAAATAATAACTGATTCTATTTGAAACCTGATTATTTCTAAACTCTTAAAATACCGCAAGGTATTTTCCTATTGTGTCCTTTTTTTCTTATTTGTGTCCTATTGTGTCTATTGTGGTATGTAGTTGTATTTTCTTTCTTATTGTGGTTAGACTTTTTTTTGTAGAGTAAAATTAATTTAAAATTAAATTGAAAATCAGAGGCTTGTTATTTTAAATTAAAGAGATAACCACATCGAAGATTCCGATTTAACGGAAATAGTTCACAATAGAAACAATAGAAATAATAACTGATTCTATTTGAAACCTGATTATTTCTAAACTCTTAAAATACCGCAAGGTATTTTCCTATTGTGTCCTTTTTTTCTTATTTGTTTCCTATTGTGTCCATTGTGGTTATGTAGTTGTATTTTCTTTATTATTGTGGTTTCTATTGTGTTTGTGGTTGATATTTTGTGTACGTATTGTGGTTAATCGGCTTTAAATTGTAAATCTCTTTTGTGGTTAGTTGGTAGTAAAATGTAAATTGCGAATAAATAAATTGTAATTATTGTGTTTTATAGTTTGAAGTTTTGTTGTTTTTTATTTTAGTAACGTTGAAGTAAAATTCAATTGATATAAATTGCACGGTTGTTTCGCATTTTATATGTTGTAAAACAGTATTTCAGTCCCATTTCTTGGCCAATCTACAGGATATTCTGGACTAAAATGTATTAACTTTGTCAGTCGAAATTAAATAAACTATTTATAAAATCTATTTATTAATTAAAATCAGTTATATGAGCACAGAAAAGAAAAATTATGCATTGCCGATTGCAATGATGTTTGCATTGTTTTTTATGATAGCCTTTGTTACAGGTTTACCAAGTCCAATGGGTGTTATTGTTGCAAAACAATTTGGAGCTTCAAATTTTGAATCTCAACTAGGCTTTTTTGCAAACTTTATTGCATACGCCTTTATGGGTATTCCTGCCGGAATAATGTTAAAGAAATTCGGTTATAAAAAAACTGCACTGGCAGCTGTTCTTGTAGGTTTTACAGGTGTTGGAGTTCAATACCTTTCAGGCGTTTTCGGAAGCTTTACTATCTATTTGAGCGGAGCATTTATTGCAGGCTTTTCAATGTGTATGCTTAATACAGTAGTAAATCCAATGCTTAATACATTAGGTGGAGGAGGAAACTCAGGTAACAAACTTCTGCAATTTGGCGGTTCTATTAACTCTATCGGAGCAACCATAACACCTATGTTGGTCGGTTATCTGATGGGCGGAGAAGCCGGACGTACAATCGGGAAAGCAAATCCTGCACTTTTTCTGGCATTGGGGATTTTCGCGTTAGCTTTCTTTGTTTTATTCTTTGTAAATATTCCTGAACCTCATATGGAAACTGCAACAGAAAGAAAGGTAAAACATTCACACAGTCCGCTTTCTTTTCGTCATTTTAAATTAGGTGCTCTTGCAATTTTCATTTATGTAGGAATTGAAGTTGGAATTCCAAGTACGGCCAACCTGTTTATGACTACATTTACAAAAGAACAAGCTGTTCAAAAGACGGCCGAATATAATAAACAACAATCAGATGCTAATTACTTAGCTGAATTAAAAAAGATTGATGAACAAAACAAGGGTGATCAAAATTACCAACAACAGGTTGTAGGAAAAGATTCTTACACCAAAGCTGAAAAAGTTGTACAGGGTGAGTTATTCCCGGGATTAGGAATCAGTGCAACAATTGCAGGTTTTGTTGTAGGAATTTATTGGCTGTTAATGCTGTGTGGACGTTTGGTTGGTGGTGTAATAGGCTCAAAAGTGTCGAGTAAAATAATGATGATATTTGTTTCTTCTTTAGCAATTATCTTCATATTGTTTGCAATATTCTTACCAACAACAACTACAGTAAGCATGCCGGTTTTCCAATCTAATCTATCTTTTGGAATAGCGCAGGTCCCAATTAATGTGATGTTTTTTGTATTGTGCGGTTTGTGTACTTCCATTATGTGGGGGGGTATTTTCAACCTTGCAGTCGAAGGACTTGGAAAATACACAGCAGCTGCTTCCGGAATTTTCATGGTGATGGTTTGTGGAGGTGGAATTGTTCCACTTTTCCAGGGCTTTATTTCTGATCACTTTGGATATTTAAATAGCTATTGGGTTATGTTTTTCTGTTTAGCATACATGCTTTTCTACGGTCTGATAGGGTCTAAAAATGTAAATAAAGATATTCCAATTGATAATATTTAATCGTTAAAATTCAAATTATAATCATAACAACAATGGAAAAGCCATATGTAATCGGAATGGATATGGGTGGAACAAATACCGTTTTCGGTATTGTTGATACCCGTGGGAATGTAGTATCAAAAAGTGCTGTCAAGACTTCCACTCACCTGGATGTCAATTTATATATCGAAGATATTTATGTCGAATTAAGTAAGCTGATTGAAGCTGTCGGTGGTATTGATAAAATTAAAGGTATCGGTGTCGGTGCTCCTAATGGGAATTATTATACAGGCAATATCGAATTTGCCCCTAATCTTCCCTGGAAAGGGGTTATCCCTTTTGCAAGCCTGATGGCGGATAAATTTGGAGTTCCTACTGCTTTAACCAATGATGCGAATGCCGCTGCAGTAGGTGAAATGACCTATGGTGCTGCCCGTGGTATGAAAAACTTTATCATGATTACCCTGGGAACAGGTGTAGGGAGTGGTATTGTTATTGATGGCAAGGTAGTGTACGGACATGATGGTTTTGCAGGTGAATTAGGCCACGTTATCGTTATGCGTAATAACGGCCGTCTCTGTGGCTGCGGACGTACAGGTTGCCTTGAAGCGTATGCCTCCGCTACCGGTGTAGCCCGTTCTGCCCGTGAAATCCTTGAATCAAGTAAAAAGAGCAGTCTGCTGCGCAATATCCCTATTGAAGATATCACTTCGAAAGATGTGTTTGATGCAGCTGAACAGGGTGATGAAATTGCTATTGAGATTTTTAATTTTACAGGAAAGATTTTAGGTGAAGCATTTGCCGATTTTGTTACCTTCAGTGCCCCCGAAGCAATTATTCTTTTCGGCGGACTTTCAAAAGCAGGTGATTTAATTATGCACCCGATTGTTGAAAATATGGAAAAAAATCTTCTCAATATCTGGAAAGGAAAAGTAAAAGTCCTGTTTTCCGAACTCAAAGAAGCTGATGCCGCTGTGTTAGGCGCAAGTGCATTGGCGTGGGAACTGAAATAGGAATGAGGAATGAGGAATGAGGAATGAGGAATGAGTAGGTAGAGTTCAGATAAAAGAGTCACGATCAAAGACATAATTGTCAGAGTAAAAACTACTGATCATAAACTAAATAGAATCTTAAACTAAAAATCACTTTCCGTACAATACGGAAAGTAATTTTTTTCTTAGTTTGCCTACTCTTAACTAAAAAAATAATTTACAAATTTTCGAACGTTAACATTATTGCAGGTGAAAATTTGAATTAAAGGAATAAATTTACACTACAATTTAAAAACAGGTCTTTATAGTGAGATGATAAAAAAAAAATAAAATAGTATTGTTTCTGTTTTGTTTTATGTCAATAAATGGTATGGGGCAACAGAACCGACCTGAGAAAAACAGGAATATACAATTGGTATTGGAAAAGGAATCGAGAGCTTTTATGGAGACAAAAGGTGCTGTAGGAGTTTCTGCCGGATTAGTCTATCAAGGTCGGTTTTATACCTGCAACGATGGTTCGGTGCAAAAAGATACGGTAAATAAACCTACTAGTTATACCTTTTATCCCATAGCATCATTGACAAAAACATTTACTGGTTTGTTGCTTGCCATAGCTGTCACCGAAAATAAAGTAAACCTGGATGATGATATCCGAAAATACCTTGACGGTGAGTATCCGAACCTTCAATATGAGGGTCATCCCATCCTGTTGTCGCATTTGATATCCCATGTTTCCAGGTTGCCATTCTTTCTATCAGACAAGGCCGAAAAACCAGGATATTCGAGAACTGATTTCTATAAAGACCTGCATTTGGTAAAGCTGGATATGCTTCCCGGAATTAAATTCAGGTATTCAAATGCAGCTGCGCAGTTATTGGGATTTATTCTGGAAAAAGTGTATCATTCCACTTATGAAGAAATTCTTGAAATGAAAATTACCGGACCTTTAAAAATGCAACATACCAGGGTTGTGCTTACTGATAGTGATAAGCGTCATGCTGTAAAAGGGTATAATGAAGATGGCAGTTATAATCCGGAACAATACAATTATATGCAGGCTGCGGGAGGAATAAAAAGCACAACCCATGATCTGCTCAATTATATTTCGTGGCAAATGGAACCCAAAGATGCAGCGATACTATTATCCCACAAGGAATGTTGGGGATTTGATATGGGAAAAGGTGTGAGATATTCGAATTCATTAGGCTGGCAAATAACAAAAAACGAAAAAGGATTCAGGAGGATTTCCCAGGATGGCAATCTGGCAAACTGTAGCAGTGAGATTATTTTCAGTCCTGAGTTAAAGATTGGTGTGGTTATTTTATCAAACAGTTATTTGCCTGATGGGGTTTCCAACATGGCGAATGAAATATTAAAACAGGTTGAACCTGCAATTAGTGAATTTCAGAAGTAATTATGCTTTCCTTGTTCCATTATTCAATGACCCAGGAACATAGAAAAAAGATCGAATACCAAGACTAATTTTTTTCAAAGACAAAAAATAATCTTCAACTAAAAATCCCTTTCCGTATCATTCGGAAAGGGATTTTTTTATCTTTTATTGTAAATTGCTATTATAAATTATGAATCAATAAGATAGATAATTGAAATTTGTGTCTATACTTTTTTTGTCCGGGTCTTTTGTCTTACTACCGACTACCAACTACTTTCTACCAACTACTTTCTACCTTCTTCTTCTCTTACCTCTTACCTCTTACCTCTTTTTTCATTCCTCATTCCTCATTCCTCATTCCTGCTTTCTCGTGAAAGAGATTCAGGAAATTCCTGGGTACAGGCGTTTCGAAACTGACAATCTCAGTAGTGATCGGATGATAAAAGGCCAGCAAACGGGCATGTAATCCAAGGCGTTCAATCGGACTTGTCCCGGCACCATACTTTTTATCTCCCACTATCGGGTGTCCGATACCCTGCATATGAACGCGTATCTGGTTCTTACGACCCGTTTCAAGTTCTATTTCAAGCAGGGAATATTTATCATTCGATTTTATCTTGCGGTAATGTGTAATCGCTTGTTGTCCGCCATTATCGGTATCACTCGAATAAATCTTCAGTGACTTTTCATTCTCCTTGAGCCAGGTGACGATCGTGTCTTCATCTTTTTCCACAACACCTTCCACCAACGCCACGTAGATACGACGTGTAATGATACGGTGCCAGTTTGTCTGAAGGATTTGTTGTACTTCACGGTTTTTTGCAAACATGATTACTCCCGATGTTTCTCTGTCGAGACGGTGGACGGTATAAATACGGTTTGACGGGGAACTTTTCTTTACGTGATTTTTCAGGATCGAAAAGGCAGTTGTTTCTTCACTGTCACCGGCGATCACTGTTAATAATCCTTCCTTCTTTTCCACAACAATAAGGTATTCATCCTCGAAAATAATACGTAGTTTCGGATGTTTAAGTTCTATATTTCCACGCGAACTATTCACGGTCACTATATCATTCGGTTGTAAAACCTGATTGAACAAGGTGGTAATCTTGCTGTTCACCATGATCTGACGGTGTGCAAGCAGTGATTTTACTGAATTACGGCTCATTCCACCCATTTTTGCCAACAGAAAGGTCATTAATTCAACAGTCTCTGTTGCTTTTAACTTCGTCTCCCTTGGTGGTGGAACTGCTTTTGGTTTATGTCTCATATTTATTATTTTGCGTTCCGCGTTCCGCGTTCCGTGTTCCGTTCCGCGTTCCGCGTTCCGTGTTCCGCGTTAAGAGGGTTAATTATTAAATATTAATTATTAATTAGTTTTTGTTATCCGTTCTACATCTCCTGTTTTGTAAACCGGGTTATTTATTAATTTTTTTTATTGCATCTTATAGTATTTTCGGTCCAGTAACCCGGAACTTTTCAAACTTCAAACCTTTCAAATGGAGTATTCGACATTCCGATTTATCGGAACTTTTCAAACTTTTTGTGTTCTGTCTTTCCGGATAATTTCACTGTCTTTCCTACAAAAAAATTTCATCTACTTATGAAAAGAATCATCAACCAACAACGCGGAACACAGAACGCAGAACGCAGAACTTTTCAAACTCTCAAACTCTTTCCCAGCCACTTAACTGCCTGCACAGCCTCATTTTCCCCATCTACTGCCGACGAGGTGATGCCACCCGAATAACCTGAACCTTCCCCGGCAGGGAAAAGACCTGCAATATCGGGATGTTGGCCTGTCTCCATATCACGCGGAATACGTACAGGTGATGATGAACGTGTCTCAACACCTACCACCACTGCGTCATTTGTCAGGAAGCCCTTCATTTTTCTGTCGAATTTTTTAAATCCTTCCCTTAGCCTGGATGAAATCCCTGCGGGAAGCCAGAAATGAAGAGGAGAAGAGATAAGACCCGGCAAATAGGAACTTTCAGGCAGATCAGCACTGAGTTTACCGTGCACAAAATCGTCTAACCGTTGGGCCGGAGCAACCTGCTTCTGACCGCCATTATTCGTGAAAGCCATTTCTTCGATGGATCGCTGGTACTTAAGTCCTGCCAATGCTCCATAGTGTTTAAATTCTTCGGGGATATCTTCAGGACGGATTTCAACAACAATACCTGAATTGGCATAAGGCGAGTTCCGTAGTGAGACCGACATACCGTTCACTACAACTTCATTTTCACCGCTTCCTGCGGGTACGATATGACCACCCGGGCACATACAAAAGGAATACACTCCCCGGTCGTTTACCTGGTCCACCAGGGTGTAACTTGCGGCAGGCAGGTATTCACTACGCGTTTTACTGTGGTATTGAATGCTGTCGATCAGCGATTGTTTATGTTCTACCCGTACACCCATGGCAAAACCTTTTGGCTCCAGTTTAATCCCCTGTTTGTCGAGCAACTCGTAAATATCGTATGCCGAATGGCCGGTACATAATATCAGAGAATTGGATGTATATATACTCCCATCAGCTGTTTTGCATCCTGTGACTTTCTTATTCTCCAGCAGGATCTCTGTCAGCTTCTGTTCAAAATGAATTTCTCCACCCGAATCCGTAATTGTTTTACTGATATTTGCTATCACTAAGGGCAGCTTATCCGAACCGATATGTGGATGGGCTTCGTACAGGATGTTTTCATTGGCACCATGGTGGTGAAACACTTCAAGCACCCTTTGCGAGTTTCCTTTCTTTTTGGAACGGGTGTACAGTTTGCCATCCGAAAAGGTCCCTGCACCACCTTCACCAAAACAGTAGTTCGAATCGGCAACAATACCATTGTTTCTGTTTAGCCGGGCTATATCCACTTTCCGTTCGTTCGCTTTTTTACCCCTTTCAAGGATAACCGGTTTGAATCCGGATTCAATAAGCTTCAGCGCTGCAAAAAGTCCGGCAGGTCCTGCTCCGATAATCAGTACAGGAGGCTTATCACCTACAAACTGATAGTTGAATTCAGCTTTTACAGGTTCAGGTGCCTCTTCATCCCAGTAGACATCAACCGTAACAATCACCTTCGGTAAAAATGACCTTGAGTCAATCGATTTCTTTAATGTCCTGAAACGTGTAATTTTCTGAGGGGATATCTGTAGTTTATCTGCTATCTGTTTTGTCAGCAAATCTTCTTTAAAAGCCTGCTCGGGTGTAAGTATAAGTTGAAGTTCGTTATGCATATCCTGATTCGTGTCTTTATTGTCAATTAAAGTGCAAAGATACACAATTCTAATTTACCATTTACTGTAAGCACTCAGGAGAGTTTGAAGAGTTTAAAGAGTCCCGAAAAATCGGGATGTCGGATACTCCATTTTAAGTTTGAAAAGTATGAAAAGTTTGAAGGGTTTGAAAAGTTTGAAGGGTTTGAAGAGTTTGAAGGGTTTGAAGAGTTTGAAGGGTTTGAAGAGTTTGAAGGGTTTGAAGAGTTTGAAGGGTTTGAAGAGTTTGAAAGGTTTGAAGAGTTCTGATAAACCGAAATGTCGTGTACTCCATTTGAAGGGTTCCGAAAAAACGGGATGTTGAATACTCCATTTGAAGGGTTCTTCGATCTATAATCTTTGCTCATTGCTCTTTGCTCAACGCTCTATGCTCTTTTCAGTCCTGTGTGCTATTTGGGTCTCACGATTTCCATATCGCGAATAAACAACCTCAAAAATGTGAAACCTCACTAAAAACAGCATAAATATCACGAAGTCAATTCATAAGATGATTTTACTCGATTTCTAATAAGTGAGGGCTACACTCCCAGACACGCGATCAACCCTTTAGTCGCACTCCCACATCTAAGATTCCCGTTTTCTGCAATCAACACCAAGTGGAAGGGCGACTTTCAAGACCAGTAACCTCTCAGATCCGGAACGCTAAACACGGAACACGGAACACGGAACACGGAACACGGAACACGGAACGGTGTACCTCCACTCTTTAGTCGCACTCCCACATCTAAGATTCCCGTTTTCTGCAATCAACACCAAGTGGGAGGGCGACTTTTCAAGACCAGTAACCTTTCAGACCCGAAACGCTAAACACGGAACACGGAACACCGAACACGGAACACGGAACACGGAACGGGATACAATACCTCCACTCTTTAGTCGCACTCCCACATCTAAGATTCACGTTTTCTGCAAACAACACCAAGTGGGAGGGCGACTTTCTAGACCGAAAACCTTTCAACCCCTAAACGCGGAACACGGAACACGGAACATTGAACGCATACCTCCACCCTTTAGTCGCACTCCCACATCTAAGATTCACTTTTTCTGCACTCAACACCAAGTGGGAGGGCGACTTTCCAAGACCCGAAACCTTTCAGACCCGAAACGCTAAACACGGAACACGGAACATTGAACATGGTACCTCCACTCTTTAGTCGCACTCCCACATCTAAGATTCCCGTTTTCTGCAATCAACACCAAGTGGGAGGGCGACTTTCAAGACCGAAAACCTTTCAACCCCTAAACGCGGAACACGGAACACGGAACATTGAACGCATACCTCCACCCTTTTGTCGCACTCCCACATCTAAGATTCCCGTTTTCTGCAATCAACACCAAGTGGGAGGGCGACTTTCAAGACCAGTAACCTCTCAGATCCGAAACATGGAACACGGAACGCGGAACACGGAACTTATTAACGGCAAAGCAGAATCTTCCCGCACACGGCATGTTTCACCACTCAATCACTCCTCCAAACCCTACATTTCCAAATTCAATCCCCATACTCAACAATACCGTCACATCATCGGTAAGTAACGGGATGGCTGTTTCTTTGAGTTGAACCGACAGGACATGAGCCGGCAAAACATCATTGGTTGAATGCCAGTCGCTGAGGGTTGAGTTGGATACAACATTTAATTTCTCATTTATCGGCTGATAGTTGTAAATCAGACCATCCGGGTTATACATCATGTCCGACACCGTGCCCAGGTTAATGATCAGGCGAAAATAAGGCAGTTTCCTGATATTCTGCAAATTCGTTGAGGTGTTAATCCGTGGGAGGGAGACTGTTGCCGAAAGTGTTTCCCTGTTCAGTTCAGCCAGAGGGGATACCCGTAAAATTGTTGTGATGGGATATTTGTTGTTTAAATCGTATCCTTCCATTTCCTGTATCCATTGAGAGAAACGTAAAGTCCGTTGACCTACTGCGTTGACAGTGTCCAGTTTTAAAATCTTATTCCCCATACCCGACCATACAGGTGTAAGATTAATATCAGCCAGTCGATACGTTTCACCGATACCATATGCATGGATTGTGCAAACTTAACACAACCCTGCCATTCAAGTTGATGCAGCCTTAATTTAGCAAAATTCTGACCGTTTTTAATCGTGTACTTTGATGCATTTCTTGGTTCGCATAATCACTTTGTCGCTCCCGACACGGGTATAGAATGACATACCCTTAATACTATGGTCATTTGTAGAAAACCTTTTACAATTGTCCTGATATTAGTTTTTAAGAATGAAATAACTAGTGTTGATTTTAGATATAGATAAGTATTGATTTTTAATTGAAATTTGATTATTTCAATAATTTATCTCCTGTTCTTAATCTTCATCCATATTGTCAGTTGAAAACTATAAAAACCATTTATTATAAAGAATATACACTTAACCACTTACTACTTATTGAACTCGCGAAATTCATTTTTTTTAGGATTTTATTGCCCGGTTTTATCCTAAAATTCCGCCGATATTCCTGCGACATTATCGCGACATTCCGCCGACATTACACCCGACAAAAATAAATAATATTATAATATTACGCAAATAAAACGGAAATAAAACGATTCTATAAAGAGTCGTATTATTATCGTTTCATTACCGTTTTATTACCGTATTATATCCATAATTCTGGTGTAATGTCGGTGTAATGTCGACGTAATATCGGCGTAATGCCGGTGTAAAGTCCCTGTAATTTCGGCAAATATTTTCAGGATGAAAAAAACGATTTTTTTTTAATTTCCCAATTAAGTGATAAGGATTTATTATTAATTTATTTGTTAAATTTAAAGCATACGTTTTTTGCATTTATGTTATTATTGACCCCCAACCCCAAAGGGGGCTTTAAAACCCGGTAATTGAAATTTCCTACAAGTAAATTGTTTTTAAAAGCCCTCTCCCCCTCGTTTACGAGGCTGCGTAAAAAGAGTTTTGAAAATTGAATATACTTACAATATGAAACTGGAAAGCAATTAAGGGTAATAAGGGCAGGATATTTTTTACGTAACATTTCTACTAAGGGTGAAAAAACAAAAATATGGTACATTCCGGTTTATCGGAAAGGTTTTTATTTAAGACCCTTATTATTAGATATTAAACCTAGTATAAAACCAAATCATCCAGGATTAATACCTTATCCCCTTATTTTAAAATTAATGACCAACTTTCATTTTGTAAGTAATAATTTATAATTGATTCATTTTTACACAGCCTGTTCCTAACGAGGGGCAGTTGAGGAAAATTAAAACATATCAATAAATTCCTGGAATTGGTATTAAATTGTGAATTGTAAATGAATAAATTGTAAATTATGTTGGTCGGTTGGGGGAATAAAGCAGGTAGAAAATGGAGGCTCACTAAAAGATGAAACTTATTGAATAATACATGCAATTTATTAATTAAAATTTAAAACAGATTGTGTCTTTTTGTAGATTATTATCTTAACACTATTGAATTAAAACTGCTCAAGCTCCGGATTGCTTTAAACAAAGCCTTTCTGAAAGCCAAGCATAACCGCCCTGAAATAGAATTGTTTAAAAAGAACCTGATCAACCTGATAGACAATATTGACGGGTTTGAGTCGGAAGAATACAAGGTCAAAAATGTCTGAACCGCTGATTCAATATGATTATTTTTATTAATATGATTAAGAAAAATATTAGTGCTTTATAAATCAAGCTAATAAGTGGTCAAGAATGTCTGAACCACTGATTCAATATGATTATTTTTATTAATATGAATAAGAAAAAAATAATGCTTTATAAATAAAACAAATACTTGAGTCTATTAATCATAGAAATTAATTAAATCAGGAATAATCAGTGGTTAGATATCAATTAAATCACGATTAATCAGTGGTTCACACTTTGTTGGCTTATGACGATTATTAAAGAAGAGTACAAGTATTTGGAAATCACAGGCAAGATTATAGGATGTGCTATGCGCGTACATGCAGCCCTGGGAAGTAGTTTTCATAAAGTGATTTATTAACGGGCTATGGCTATTGAAATGGCAGAAGCCGGATTGAGTTTTAGTCACTAACACGATATGCCCATATATTTTATAAATCGCTGGATTTACTACTGAAAGAATGTTTACAATTAAACTTCAACGAAGACCTGAAACTGTCGAGAAAACTGTGTAAGAAACTATGTAAGAAACAATCAGAACCCTGATAAAAGCTAATCCGGAATTAAGATGTTCTTGTTTTTTACAAAAACCATTTTATCTGAAAACTTAGTGAGGGTTTCATTTGGTGATGTGTGAGGTAAGAGTCACAGAGTAAGGAGTAAGAGGTAATAATAGTAAAAAAGAAGAAGTCGGTAGTCGGTATAGGCAAGAAGTAAGGGGTAAAGGGTAAGAATAAGTAAGAGGGAAGTAAGATGCCCTTGTTATCGGGAATAGAAGCCCTCACAAATGTTTCTATTCCCTTGATATTTAAATAAATCAGCTTTATCTGAAAACTTTGTTAGGGGGTTACCCGGTAAAAAAAAGAAAAAATTGTGAATGAATAAAATGCAACTGAAATTAATTTGCAAAAAAAGCCTCCCTGTTACTGAAGGCTTTATATCAATATCTTTATTGTTCGATCAATCTTTCCACTTCAGTCCAGTTCACGATATTCCAGAATGCTTTTACATACTCGCTTCGTTTATTCCTGTATTTCAGGTAGTAGGCATGTTCCCAGACATCCAGCGTTAATACAGGTATTCCTTTTACCACTGCCATCGGCATTAGTGAATTATCCTGGTTTGGAGTGGAAATGATCCGTAATTTACCTGAGCTTTCCTTTATTAACCATGCCCATCCCGATCCAAATCTGCCCAACGATGCTTTTTCAAACTCTGCTTTAAAGGCATCAATACTTCCAAAATTAGCAATCAGTATTTTCTCTAAATTTGGAGACATATTTGCCGTACCTGCCGGTGCCAGTACCGACCAGAAGAAACTGTGGTTATAATATCCGCCTCCGTTATTACGTACTGCCGTTTGAATATCTGCAGGCAGTTCATTTAAATTCCGAATTAAATCCAAAATGTCTTTTTTGTATAATTCAGGGTGTTTTTCCAATGCTTTGTTCAGATTGGCTACATAAGCAGCATGATGATAATTGTAATGAATATACATCGTCGTGCTGTCAATATAAGGCTCCAGTGCATTATATTTGAAATTCAGAACCGGCAATTTAAACTGGCCAAAGCAAAAAACGGATGTCGTCACGATCAGGAAAAGGAGAGTTTTTAATCGTTTCATTTTTTTTAGAATTTATGGTTATTAACTTTATATCTGTTGTTTTATAACAAGAATTTTGATAAATTGTTTATTCACGGTTTAATTTGAGTTAAACAATGTTGATATTATTTTCAATGATATTATTTTAAAAGATATTATTTCATGATATTATTTTCAATGATATTATTTCATGATATAATTTTCAATGATATTATTTCATGATATAATTTTCAATGATATTATTTCATGATATTATTTTAAGAGATATTATTTCATGATATTATTTTAAGAGATATTATTTCATGATATTATTTTCAATGATATTATTTCATGATATTATTTTCAATGATATTATTTCATGATATTATTTCATGATATTATTTTCATTGATATTGTTTTAAGAGATATATTTTAAGAGATATTATTTCATGATATTATTTCCATGATATTATTTTCAGGATATTATTTTCAATGATATTATTTTAAGAGATATTATTTCATGATATTATTTTCATTGATATTATTTCATTGATATTATTTCATGATATTATTTTCATTGATATTGTTTTAAGAGATATATTTTAAGAGATATTATTTCATGATATTATTTCCATGATATTATTTTCAGGATATTATTTTCAATGATATTATTTCATGATATTATTTTCAATGATATTATTTCATGATATTATTTTCAATGATATTATTTCATGATATTATTTTCAATGATATTATTTCATGATATTATTTCATGATATTATTTTCATTGATATTGTTTTCAGAGATATATTTTAAGAGATATTATTTCATGATATTATTTTCATTGATATTGTTTTAAGAGATATATTTTAAGAGATATTATTTCATGATATTATTTCCATGATATTATTTTCAGGATATTATTTTCAATGAAGTGTAAATCCTGAAATTTGTTTACACTTCTACTACCCACTACCCACTACCCACTACCCACTACCCACTACCGACTACCGACTACTTTATACTTCTTTTCTCATTCCTCATTTCTCATTTCTCATTCCTGTTTTCGTGGCAATTTATCTTTTTATTGTAGTATTTTCAGTTTTAACCATTTCAATTGTACTATTATTTTAAATAAATCGTTATTGATTTTACGAACTATAAAGTTTTAATTGTTTGCCCTTATCATTTTGGCCTGACATAAAAATTGAGTATATTTGCAAGTTAAAATTAAGAAAATAAAACCAACAACTTTAATTGAATGATTGACTATATAAAAGGTGAAATAACCGAACTGACACCTGCTTACGTAGTGCTTGAAACAACCGGAATCGGATATTTTGTACACATCACTTTACCAACTTTCTCATTTTTAGGGGAACAAAAAAATGCAAAGCTATTCGTTTACGAATCAATTCGTGAAGATGCACATGTCCTTTATGGTTTCCGTTATCAGAGTGAACGCCAATTGTTTTTATTGCTAATTTCGGTTTCGGGTATTGGAGCCAATACTGCCCGGATGATTATGTCATCCTATTCTGCACTTGAGATACAGGAGATGATCGCCTCCGGAAATGTTGTGGCATTAAATGCCATAAAGGGAATCGGTACAAAAACAGCACAACGTATCATTGTCGATTTAAAAGATAAAATTGTAAAGGGTACCGGCGGGATGAATATGCCCGGAATGGCTTCGAACAAAAATTCGGAAGAAAAAGAAGAAGCTATCTCCGCTTTAATAATGCTTGGTTTTGCTTCCGCAGTATCACAAAAAACAGTAGAACGTATTTTGCTTGAACAGCCTGCTCTTAAAGTAGAACAATTGATTAAAATCGCCTTAAAAATGATGTAATTAATATTAAATTCTGATTGTTTCATCAAACCTAATGAATTCACAATTCAACCTTAGTCAATTTTACTTTTCAGAAGCAAAAATTATTTATGATTTTTACAAATAAAACATTCGCAATCATACTTTTCTGCGGTATTGCACTCAGCTCGGCTTACGCTTTTGTAACAGCCAGTGGTGAACATTATACAGGAGAGATTCAACCATCCGAACCTGCTACACCTCCTGCTGATTCTACCAAAAACAACATCCCTAAATTTCCCATTAAAAAGTATAAACAGGATACTTATGATGACCTGAATACCAACTATCCTATGGATGCTCCCAAGCCTGATAATGTCAGATCGGTAGTAGAATATGACATGAAATCAGGAAATTATATCCTGCGGACTTTCGTCGGTGACAATGAAATTGCAACACCTTTCTTAATGACAGGGCAGGAATACCTGAAATATTCCGAAAAGAATGATATGGAAAGTTACTGGAAAGAAAAAAACTCAAAAGTAACTGTTAATAACGAAGACAAGTACTCCATATCGGATATGAAATTCAATATCGGACCGGCCGATAAAGTATTTGGTCCCGGCGGTGTTCAAATTAAAACGCAGGGTTCGGCTGAGTTAATCTTTGGATTCAAAGGTAACACGGTTGATAATCCGGCTTTAACCGAGCGGATGCGGACTTCAAATATCTTTGATTTCAATGAAAAGATTCAAATGAACGTAACCGGAAGTGTGGGAGATAAAGTAAATTTCGGATTAAACTACAACACTGAGTCAAGTTTCGATTTTGATCAGAAGATGGTCAAACTGGACTATAAAGGGAAAGAAGATGACATTATTAAAAATATCGAAGCGGGAAACGTCAGTATGCCGCTTAACAGTTCACTGATTACCGGTAGCACAGCCTTATTTGGTGTTAAAGCAGAATTACAGTTCGGGAAACTGAATGTAGTTGCACTGGCATCGCAACAGGAATCACAAACCCAGACTGTAAGTTCACAGGGAGGTGCACAAACTACTAAATTTGACATCCCCATCAATAATTACGATCAGAACAAGCATTTCTTTTTAAGTCATTATTTCAGAAATACCTATGAAAATAATGTAAGTAAACTCCCTTATATTTCATCAGGAATAACGATTAACAGGATAGAAGCTTGGGTTACCAATAAACGTGGAGTGTATGACCAGGCCAGGAATGTAGTGGCTTTTATGGATTTGGCGGAAACCGACAGCATCGATAACAAACTTTTATGGCATCCTGCTAATCCGGCAAATAAATTACCTGTTAATAGTGCCAATAACCTTTATGGGGTAATCTCCGTAATCCCTGGTATACGTGACATTCAACAGACCAATTCAATTTTATCAGCTTATACCGGCCAGGGTTTCATCGGGGGCGAGGATTATGAAAAAATCGAAAGTGCCCGAAAGCTCGATCCATCCGAATACACTTACAGTGCAAACCTGGGATACATCTCCTTGCGTACAGCTTTAAATCCGGATGAAGTTCTGGCTGTTGCCTACGAATATACCCAAAATGGAAATGTATATCAGGTGGGTGAATTTTCCACTGACCAAATTGGGACTTCTACCGACCAAACTGTGACTCCTAATGCGTTGATTCTTAAATTATTGAAAAGTACATCGGAATCTCCAAAATTGAAGTCATGGGATTTAATGATGAAAAATGTCTACAATTTAGGTACGCTTTCGATGCAACAGGATAAGTTTATATTAAACGTTGTCTACCGTAATGATTCAATCGGAACCGATATGCAGTATCTTACTGAAGGAAACATCAAGAATAAATTGTTGCTTCGGGTAATGAATCTTGATAACCTTGATCAAAAAAACGCACCCAATCCGGATGGAAAATTTGATTATATAGAAGGATATACTGTTCAATCAGCTTCAGGACTTGTTATTATTCCTTTACTCGAACCTTTCGGAAGCCATCTGCGAAAGGTCATCGGAAATGATAATATTGCCAATAAATATATCTATCAGGAACTGTATGATTCAACGCTGGTAGCAGCCCAACAATTCAGTCAAAAGAATAAATTTCATTTGGTTGGAGTCTATAAAGGTTCATCAGGGTCTGAAATTAAATTGAATGCCATGAATGTGCCAAGGGGTTCGGTTACCGTAACGGCAGGAGGAGTGACCCTGGTAGAAAATACAGACTACACTGTCGATTATACAATGGGAACAGTGACCATCATCAATACCGCTATAATTCAATCGGGAGCCAATATTGATGTAAAACTTGAAAACCAATCCTTGTTTAATATGCAACGAAAGACATTGGTGGGCACTCATTTAGAATATAAATTCAATAAAGATTTCAGTCTGGGAGGTACGATTATGCACCTTTCAGAGTTGCCGTTAACAACAAAAGTAAACACAGGAAATGAACCGATTTCGAATACCATTTGGGGAATGAATACCTCCTGGCGTTCAGAATCGCAATTATTGACCAATGTGTTGAATAAAATTCCTTTTGTAAATGCAACAAAACCTTCAACAATTGCAGTAAATGCAGAATTTGCACAGCTGGTTCCCGGTCACTCGGATATTGTGGGAGCCTCCGGAACAGCATATATAGATGATTTTGAGTCGACTCAAACTTCGATTGATATTCATTATCCTGCAAACTGGTATCTGGCAAGTACACCCTACAATAGTGCTGCCGATGCATTGTTCCCTGAAGCAGCACTAAGCGATAATGTCGATTATGGTAAAAACAGGGCATTATTAGCGTGGTACAATATTGATCCGTTGTTTAACAACAGCGATACACAGGATAACCCTGATTATATCCGCAATAACCTGGATGCCCAATCCAATAATATCACGCGTGATGTAATGATTCCTGAAATTTTTCCGGATAAACAGACATTGGCTACCCAAACATCCAGAATGACAATTATGAATTTGTCCTTTTATCCGACAGAACGGGGACCCTATAATCTGGATGCGAATGGCATGAATCCGGACGGTACATTATCTAATCCTACCAAACGTTGGGGTGGGATCATGCGTAAAATGGATGCCACTGATTTTGATGTTGCCAACATTGAATACATTGAATTCTGGATGATGGATCCTTATGTTGATGGTGGAATGGCAGCTGATCAAAAAGGAGATTTGTACTTTAATCTTGGAGATGTAAGTGAAGATATTCTGAAAGATGGTAAAAAATCGTATGAATCGGGTTTGCCAATTGATGGCGATATATCAAAAACCGATACGACTGTTTGGGGACGCGTCCCAAATACACAGTCTTCAGTCAATGCATTTGATAATTCACCGGGGGCCCGGATAAATCAGGATGTAGGGTTAGATGGTTTATCAACTGCTGAAGAGCTTGTTTTTCCAACTTATAAAAATTATATCGATCAGCTGAATTCGAAACTGTCACCGGACGAAATATCCAAAATGAAGGCTGACCCTTTATCTCCGTTGAATGACCCTGCGGGCGATAATTACCATTTTTACCGTGGCTCGGATTACGATAAGCAGCAACTGGATATTTTGACCCGTTATAAGCATTATAACGGAGTGGAAGGTAATTCTCCGGACGCGAGCAATGTCACTGAATCATACGCTACTTCTGCCACTTCACTCCCTGATGGGGAAGATATTAACGGAGATAATACGATGAATGAGTATGAAAAGTATTACCAGTATAAGGTGAGCATTGATAAAAGCTTAATGGCAGTTGGATCGAATTTTATTACCGATGCCATCACTTCAAATGTAGAGCTGAAAAATGGTAAGACTGAAGCTGTTACCTGGTATCAGTTCAAAATTCCGATTCGTGCAAATCCGGAAGCAATCGGTGGCATCAATGATTTTAAATCCATACGTTTTATGAGGATGTTCATGACCAACTTTGCCAATACAGCGCATTTAAGGCTTGCAACACTTGATCTGGTGCGTGGTGAATGGCGTTCATACGATCAACCTCTCAATCCGAGAAACGTCAATCCAACTACGAATGCAACGCTGGATATACAGGCTGTGAATATTGAAGAAAATGCCAGTAAATCGCCGGTTAATTATGTTTTACCTCCCGGAATTACACGGGAAACCGATCCCGGACAACCTCAGTTGTTGCTTGAAAACGAGCAATCGATGGATTTACGTGTGACAAACCTGGCACCGTCAGACGCACGTGCGGTATATAAGGCAACTACCTATGACATGCGTCAGTATAAACGGTTGCAAATGTTTGTTCATGCCGAAAAAATGATAGCTGATACCCGTAGTTTAAGTGATTATGATCTGACATGCTTTATCCGGATTGGATCGGATATGATAAGTAATTATTACGAATATGAAATTCCAATGCGGTTAACTCCTGCAGGTATTTATCTTGGAACAAAACTTAGTGACCAGCAAATAGTATGGTATCCCGAAAACACGTTTGATTTTCCATTTACTGCACTTACCGATGCTAAAATGAAACGAAATCTGGCTAAACAAATAAGTTCATCGAATGTATCCGATGTGACTCCTTATGTAGTTTACGATCCGGAAAAACCATTGAATAAAATAACCATAGTTGGAAATCCATCCATTTCGGATGTAGAAAATATCATGATCGGTGTTCGAAATGCCAGTGGCTCTGTTAAATCGGGAGAAATCTGGGCAGATGAATTACGCATGTCCCAGTATGATGAATCAGGTGGCTGGGCCGCTATGGGAAATCTGGCTGTGGGATTATCCGATATTGGTAGTGTAAATTTATCGGGACAAATTCAAACAGCAGGATACGGCGGTATTGAAAGTGATGTCATGACAAGGCGGCTGGATAATTTGTATCAAATGAATTTCTCCACTTCGTTGGAATTAGGCCGTTTTCTGCCGGAGGCATTGAAGTTAAAGATCCCTGCTTATTTCTCTTATTCCAATCAAACGACTACACCGAAATACAATCCGCTGGACCAGGACATCCTGCTTTCGACAGCATTGAACAATACAAATAGCCAGGCGCAACGGGATTCGTTAAATCTTTTGTCACAAACTGTGAATACAACGAAAAGTTTTAATATAACAGGTGCCAAAGTAAATATAAAAAGCAAGAAGCCCCAGTTTTATGATCCTGCAAATGTTGCTTTTACCTATGTCTATAACGAAACAAATGAGCATGACCCCGATGTAGAACAAAATCTGGTGAAAGAAGAACGTGCGGCAGTGAATTACAACTTTGCGTTTAATCCGAAACCTTTTGAACCTTTTAAGACGTTGAAGGCACTGGACAGTCCGGTATTTAAAATTATCAAGGATTTTAATTTTAATTATTTGCCTTCATCATTTAGTTTCTTAAGTAATCTGGACCGTCAGTATTCACAGGTTAAATTACGTGATTTAAGTCTTACGCCATCAGATCCTGGTGTCGACAACAGTTTAAACCTGACTTCCAGTAAAAACTTTATGTGGAACAACCAGTTTGATTTAAAATATGATTTGACAAAAGCTATCAAATTCAGTTTTCAGACTGTCATGAATTCAAATATTGCCGAACCGAACCTGACCCCTGAAATCGGGAAACAATATTATGAGGCTTGGAGGGATTCTGTATGGTCGAATATTAAAAAACTGGGAACACCGTACACTTATCAACAGGTTTTTTCGGCTACCTGGAATCTGCCAATTAATAAAATTCCACTTTTCGATTGGGTTCTCGGGAATGCTTCGTATAATTCAACCTACAACTGGAATAAAATGGCAATTATTCAGGGAGGAGGCGCTCAGCCCGGAAATGTTGCCTCCACAATGGGCGCCTGGCAGGTGGATGGGCAATTTAATTTTGAATCGCTCTACAATAAATCAAAATATCTGAAAGAAGTAAACCACAAGTTCGGACCACAGCCTACGTTGAAAAAACCTAAATTTCAGGCGAAGACCTATACCCAACGTGTGAAACTCGAAAAAAATAAGGTTCTGACCATCAATCACAGGCTCGGAAGTGATAAGCTTAAATTTACAGCCATAGATAAGAATGGGAAGATAATGCCCGTGTCGTATAAAACAAAAAACACAACTACTGTTGAAATTACACCTTTAGTTAATGCCGACAGTGTTCAATTGAGCTTTACCACTATCGATACATCGCTTCCGGAAAGTCCTCTCAAAAATACTGTTGATTTTGTTGCACGTACATTTATGATGCTTCGCCGGGCTTCTTTTACCTATCGTGAATCGAACAGTATGGTACTCCCCGGATTCTTACCCGGAACAGGTTTTCTGGGCCAGGATAAGACAAGCAGCGGACAGAATGCCCCGGGTTATGCTTTTACGTTTGGAATCACTGATGCAAATACCATTGAACGGGCGATGAGCAATGGCTGGCTGTTTAAAAGCGACTCTATTGTGAATCCTGCCACGACAGCCTTTACATCCAATCTTGATTTAAAAGCATCCCTTGAACCTATACCGGGATTTAAAATCGATTTAAGTGCAACACGGTATATGGCTTCCAATACAACCATTAATTATATGTTCGATGGAATGCCGAAAACCTTTACCGGAAGTTATAATATTACAATGATAGCGTTGGCAACATCTTTTACACCAACCGGCAGCGCACTCCAGAACTATAACTCTTCACTTTTTAATACATTCTTGTCAAACAGGCAAATTATTGCCGACAGGTTGAATGCAAAATATGAAGGAACAACGTATCCCAATGCAGGCTTCCTCAAAGGAACTGCGATTGCAAATACAGCTTACAATTCAAATAACGGGGCTTATAACCTGAACTCGTCGGATGTACTGATTCCTGCATTCTTTGCTGCTTATTCAGGACAAAATGTCAAAACGGTTGATACCAATCCATTCCTGTCGCTCCTGAGCATCCTCCCGAACTGGAGAATAAGTTATGACGGGTTATCGAATATCGATTGGGTTAAAGAACGTTTTAAATCAGTAAGTCTGACTCATGCTTATTCATGCAGTTACAATATCGGTTCCTATACATCCTATTCAACATGGGTAGGGATGGGCTCCAGTAATACATTGGGGTATGTAAGTGATGTTGAGAATTCGAATAATGCGCTGCCTTCATCGCCGTATGATATTTCGGATGTTTCAATAAACGAACAATTCGTGCCGCTTATCGGTGTCAACGTGGCATTAAAAAACAGCATGACTGCCAAAGTGGAATTCCGTAAATCACGGCTTATGGATTTAAATCTATCAAGTACACAATTAATTGAATCATCATCAAATGAATATGTTATAGGTGCAGGGTATGTATTGAAAGATTTTGATGTTATTCTTAAAATGAAATCCAAACAAACAAAAGTGAAAAACGATTTGAAACTGAGTGCCGATTTATCATATAAGGATATTAAAACCTTACTGCGCAATGTGGATGAGGACATCACACAGGCTTCGAGCGGTAACAAACTGTTTACGCTGAAAGTTATTGCAGATTATGTATTCAGCTCCAAATTAAATATCCAGGTGTTCTACGATAAACAAATGAGCACTCCGCTTATTTCCTTATCCTATCCGGTTTCATCTTCCGATTTCGGTGTGAGCTTTAAATTTATGCTGACGAGATAGAAGATAGGAGTGAGGAATGAGGAGCGAGGAATGAGGAGTGTGTAAGGAGTAAGAGGTAAGAGGTAAGAGGTAAGAGAGTGAGAAGTGAGGAGTGAGGAATGAGGAGTGAGGAATGAGGAATGAGGAGTGAGGAGTGAGGAGTGAGGAGTGAGGAGTGAGGAGTGAGGAATGAGGAATGAGGAGTGAGTAAGTAAGGAGTAAGAGGTAAGAGTAAGAGGTAAGAGAAGATAGTAGTACAAGGAGAATGAGGAATGAGATAAAAAAAATAAAGAAACTGATGGTCAATGGCTTTGCCCCTCTCCCGATAGCTATCGGGATTGGGAGATGGGGCAGGGGGAGAGGTCGGTATTTCAAAGAAGTAAGAATTAATTAGTAAAAGTGTAAACAAATTTCAGGACGATACAGGAGTGTGGAATGATAGGGAGTAGGGAGTAGGTGAGAATAAGAACCAGAAAACAATTACCCAATTACCCAAAATTCAATCAACCAATTACCCCTTCAACCAGTCAACCAATTAACCAATCAACTAACGAAACGAAGTGACATCTGATTTTCGGGTTTAACTAAATACAAACTTACAGAATTATCAAAATAAACCTGTAATCTGTAACGCGGAACGCAGAACACGGAACGCAGAACACAGAACACGGAACGCGGAACGCAGAACACGGAACACGGAACACGGAACGCTGAACACGGAACACTTGACACGGAACATTTTTCTCCCTGAATTGTTGTAAAGTTTAAAATTCATCTATGTATAAAAAAATTATCTTCTTTCTTTTTTCTGTTTTGTTTGCAATGGCTTCCTTTGGCCAGATTTACGAACCTGTGAAATGGACTGTGGAGCAAAAAAATACTGGTCCCCATACTGCAGAAATACAAATCCATGCCGTTATTGACGAAGGTTGGCATTTGTATGGTTTGCATCTTCCGGAAGGTGGCCCTCATCCAACCTCCATTGTTTTCGAAACACTACAGAATGCTACAAAAGCAGGAGACATTAAAGCACCCTCAACACTTGTAAAGCAGTTTGATTCCAACTTTAATATGGAACTGAACTGGTATACAGGCGAAGCACTTTTTATACAAAAAATTAACCTGAAGGATGGCTCGAATGCTAAGATAAAAGGCTATGTAGAGTTTATGGCCTGCAACGATAAAAGCTGCCTTCCGCCCACTAAATTTCCCTTCAGTCTGGGAATTACGGCACCTAAAGTTGCTTTTGTGGCTGCCGTAGTGGCTCCCCCTGCAATGACCTCCGATTACTGGAAGCCGGTAATCACCGAATTAAAGAGTTTTGGTAGCAAGGAAGGTTCTAACGGATCAACATCTCTCTGGATCATCTTTATTGCAGGACTCCTTGGAGGTTTCCTCGCACTGTTGACACCTTGCGTATGGCCCATCATCCCGATGACGGTCAGCTTTTTTCTGAAGCGGTCGGATAATAAAAAAAAAGGTCAGCGTGATGCCATTCTGTATGGGTTTGCCATTATCTTTATTTATGTGCTGCTGGGAATCCTTATCACTCTGATATTTGGTGCCAGTGCGTTGAACAGCCTGTCTACCGATGCTATCTTCAATCTGCTCTTCTTTGCATTGCTGGTAGTTTTTTCTGTCTCTTTCTTTGGTGCTTTCGAAATCACCTTGCCTTCGTCGTGGTCAACAAGGATGGATGCCAAAGCCGACTCCACCGCCGGGTTTATCAGTATACTTTTTATGGCTTTCACTCTGGTGTTGGTATCCTTCTCCTGTACAGGCCCCATTATTGGAACATTGCTGGTTCAGGTTTCTTCCACAGGTTCACTTCTTGCACCCACCATTGGCATGCTGGGTTTTGCCATCGCTTTGTCAATTCCATTCAGCATTTTTGCCCTCTTCCCTTCGTGGCTTAAATCCATGCCGAAGTCGGGCGGATGGCTTAACTCTGTCAAAGTTGTCCTGGCTTTCCTCGAGTTGGCTTTGGCTCTTAAATTCTTTTCAGTGGCCGACCTCGCCTATGGATGGCATATCCTCGACAGGGAAGTGTTCCTGACCATCTGGATTGTGATCTTTGCTCTTCTGGGTTTCTATCTGCTTGGAAAAATACGTTTTGCCCACGACAGCCCATCAGCCCATACAACTGTACCTGGTGTGTTTCTGGCTATCATCTCTCTTGCATTCTCCGTATATATGATTCCCGGACTGTGGGGCGCACCGCTGAAAGCAGTCAGTGCCTTTGCACCACCGCTCTATACCCAGGATTTTAATTTGTATAATAATGAAGTGCATCCTGCTTTTAACGATTACGATCTGGGAATGACTTTTGCCGCTCAAAAGAAACTTCCTGTCATCATCGACTTCTCGGGCTTCGGATGTGTCAACTGCCGTAAAATGGAAGCCTCCGTGTGGACAGATCCACAGGTGAAAGAACTGCTTAATAAAGATTTTGTGCTGATATCCCTGATGGTCGACGACAAAGCTGCCCTCTTAAAACCCTATGACGTGCACGAAAACGGACGGTTTACCTCCATTGAAACCATCGGTGATAAATGGAGCTATCTGGAGCGTTCGAAATTCGGAGCCAATGCCCAGCCTTTTTATGTGATGCTCGGCAATACAGGGTTGCCACTCACCAAACCCTATACTTTTGACCCTAACCCCGAACACTTCGTGACATGGCTTAAGAAAAAGTAATGTTCCGCGTTCCGCGTTCTGCGTTTCGTGTTCCGTGTTCTGCGTTTCGTGTTCCGCGTTGTGCGTTGTGCGTTCCACGTTCCGTGTTCCGTGTTTCGCGTTCCGTGTTCCGTGTTCCGTGTTCCGTGTTCCGTGTTCCGTGTTTCGCGTTCCGCGTTTCGCGTTCCGCGTTTCGCGTTCCGCGTTTCGCGTTCCGCGTTTCGCGTTCCCGGTCTGCGTTGATGAAGGCTGATTTAAGAGATGGAAAGACATTGTATTTTCGATCGTAACCGAAAATAGTATGTACAATTTGCGTTTATAACCGAAAATAGTATGTATAATTTTCGGTTAATACATTATAAACATTTATTCATAACAATCTCTTTCTGATTTTTTACCTAAAAGGATTAACCGAAAGAACTTTTGATTTTCTTATTCACTTTAACTCCGATGCATGGTTAGTACCGGAATCTGAATTTTTATAAAACAATAAACAGAATACCCAATTCCCTGCCCCACTCAACCCCTTTTCCCTATTCAATATATGATATCCGATTGAATAAGAGAGAATTTAAAGAAATCAAGGTGGTCAAAAATTTTGACCACCTTGTAATTCGTTTTCCTTGTCCATTATCATTTCCTTGAAGAATTATGATGGGAGCAAAGTTCCGTGTTCTGCGTTAAATCAATGAATCCTAACTAAAAAAAGAGGAAAGTTTTGACCGTAAAAGAAGTATAATACACAGATAACCAATGTATATGTGGTTTGCAGGTCTTAAATAGTAAATGTCTTAATTCTTATTTGCTCCCTTTGGTAATGGTTGTGGCGTTCGTGTCGGCCCGAGTACTTTGGGCATCCCGTTACTAAAAACAAGACGGTCAATGCACATATTTCTGTTTCCACTTGGATGATCAAAATCAGAATGGGTATGGTAAACAATGAACCATTCGGAATGATCGGGAGACATAGTTACCATACAATGGCCCGGACCGGATACATGTAATGCCGGGTCTTTCTTTAAAATGGGATTCCCTGAATATTTAGTCCACGTGCCCACAGGTGAATCAGACGTTGCAACTCCGATAGAATAATCGGGGCTGGCATACGAATTGGCAGAATAAAGCAGATAGTACCTGGCTTCATGTTTCATAACAAAAGGACCTTCATTCCACAACCAGTTGCTTCCAATTCCTTCCCATTGCTGATCAGGAGAAAGAATCAGTTTCGGTTTGCTTTTGAAACCGGTAAGACTGTCATTCAAAGCAGCTACAAAAATCTGGCTGACATGCTTCCCGTTGAGTATGTTTAACGAGCAATCTTTTACAAAATACAGGTAAACATGTTTCCCATCAACAAACATATCACCATCGATATACGAATAGGCATCCGAATCCAGAAATGGGGCACTCAGGTTAATAAAAGGACCGAGAGGCTGATTGCTTACGGCAATCCGGATCTTCATCTTCCCGTTATTTCCAAGTGCACTATAGACCATATAAAATTTATCCCTGATGTGCTTCACCTCCGGTGCCCAGAAATTTCCATTGCCCCATTTATTACCAATACTGTTTTTATCCAATGCAAGACCTTTATCCACCCAATCGACTAAATTGGAGGACTCACGGACAATAAAACCGATTTTAGAGGACGTGGCATACATGTAATATTTCCCTCCGTACTGCAATACATACGGATCCCCGATATGGGTAATATTCCCAACCGGATTGGTATAGGTGGCGGAGGTAACTTCCTTCGGACTGTTTAACACAGACTTTGCCGTTTGGCCTTTACTGTATCCTGTTACCGGAAACCCTGAAGCTATCAGAATCAAACCGGTAAATAATACGGATATATTTAAACATGACAATTTTTTTCTCACAATAGGATGTTTGTTTATTGAATAATTAGAATACTTATTTTGGTCCAAATGGCTTTTGTCTGAAGAAAAAATCTAACCACAAAAATAAGAAGAAAGAAAAAAATACAGTTCCATCCCGATAGCTATCAGGATCACAAAAGTATCTATAAAAGTTTCTATTGATGACTACAATTAAAAAGAACACAAAAGAATGTATTTGAATAGGTTGTACATTTCGTTAAGAATTTATCCTTTTGTTTTTGTGGTTTTTGTGGTTATTTCTTTTATATTTTGGAGTGCCTTTTATATTTTATTTTGTGTCCTTTTGTGACTCGTATGGATCCAAGAGATCCATATATTACTAAATGATTGATTGCCAAAATATAATAGATAGATATTTTTGTTCCTCTGTGGGATCTCACTATATTTAATAACCCAGGTCTTTTCTCAACTCTTCTTTTAATTTTTCAAAAGTTTCGGGTCTGGGTAAATTATCGTTTATTATCTTTCCATTCTCATTAATAAGTATATAGCGTGGAATATAACAAGACTGTTTATTATATAATGTGTTACTAAGATCATTGTATAATGCCTTTGATGCCATTAGATGATATCCGGACAAATGATAATGTTCTATTTGGTTCTTCCAGTTAGCCAACTCAGTCTCATCATCTAAAGTAATATATACAGAAACCAGATTCTCGTATTTATTAAGCAGTTTATGTAGATCATTATTATATTCAAATTGCAGCTTACAAGGCATGCAGTAAACTGACCATAAATCGATATAAATCCATTTTCCTTTAATTCCCTCTATTTGAGACAATTCTTTGAGCGTATTAATTTTTTTTCCATCTAGTATTTTTATTTTCAACTGATCAGTTTTTTCAAATACTTTCCTGTTCTGTTCTTCCAGCATTTTTGTAATGATAGGAAGATATTCACTATTAGGAAAGTTTTCAGTTAAATACTTTAGCAACTTATCGTTATCAAAGTATTCAGTATACATATTTTGTAAATTTGACACGAAATTTTTTCCAAAAAGTATCGGTTTAAAGATATCCGGAGCTTGTAAATAACCT
>Ga0302265_1000428_pt1 | contig 28389 bp, 17 predicted proteins | sample III_Bog_E1_1_FD_194556 | JGI IMG/M metagenome (GOLD analysis project Ga0302265, IMG submission 194556) | Peat permafrost microbial communities from Stordalen Mire near Abisko, Sweden - III_Bog_E1_1 | ecosystem: Environmental > Terrestrial > Soil > Wetlands > Peat | place: Sweden: Abisko...
CACGACGGCAAGGCGGACCTGGCGGGAATCGATAACTACAACCTGAAGATTGACCTGTTTCTGGGTGCTGGGGACGGGACGTTTACCGAGATGGCGACAACGCCACTGATAAGCGTGGACACGGCCAGCCCATTTCTGCTTGTGTCGGCCGATTTCAATGGAGACGGCGTGCCGGATCTGTCGCTGTTGACGGCAGGCACAACCACCGCTTCGATTCTGTTGACCGAGCCGACGGAGACGGCGAGCGCGAGCGTGTCTGGCATTGCGCCGGTGGGAGCGGGGACGCACAATGTGGAGGCGAGTTACGCGGGAAACAGCAGTTACCCGGCGAGCGCATCGGCAACGACGGCGCTGACGGCAGCGATGGCGCCGGTGGTGTTCTCGCCCGCGCAGGGGACCTATACGACGGTGCAGTCGGTCACGTTGAGTGAATCGATTCCAGGCGCGACGATCTATTACCACGCCTATGGAAGTTTGAACACGAATGGGTATGTGCCGTACACCGGTCCCATTGCGCTGAACATCGGCGGTACAGATACGATCTCGGCCTACGCCTCGGAGACCGGTTACATGGAGGTACCCGATACAGTTTCCACGTACACGATGAACCTTCCGGCTGCTGCTGCGCCGAAGTTCTCACTCGCCGCGGGCAATTACGCGGGGGCTCAGACAGTCACGATCACCGACGCGTTGGCGGGGGCGACGATCTACTACACGACGAACGGTACAACACCGAGCATGAGTTCGGCGGTGTACACGGGGCCGATAGCGGTGTCGTCGTCGGAGACGCTGGTGGCAACGGCGGTGGCATCGGGCTATTCCATGAGCGCTCCAACAGCCGCACAGTACCTGATTGATTCGTCGTCGGCGCCGTTGATCTATACGGTTGCGGGGACGGGAAATCTCGGCTTCAGCGGGGATGGCGGGCCAGCGACGGTTGCGGAACTGACGAACCCTGGCCAGACAGCGCTGGATAGTGCCGGGAACCTTTACATTGCGGACTCGGGCAATCATGTTGTGCGGAAGGTCGCCGCCGGCACGAAGGTAATCAGCACGGTTGCAGGGAACGGAACAGCAGGGTACACGGGCGATGGCGGCGCGGCAACCAGCGCGCAGTTCAGCGGTCCCTACGGTGTCGCGGTAGACAAGTCCGGCAATCTCTACATTTCGGACTTCGATTACAGCGTTATCCGCATGGTCTCCGCAACCACCGGAACAATTACCACGATCGCGGGTACTGGAACAAGCGGGTACAGCGGCGACAACGGCCCGGCAACCAGCGCGGAATTGGCCCGTCCAGCCGGGCTTGCGATCGATACCGCGGGCAACCTGTACCTTGCCGACACAGGCAATGACCGCGTGAGGATGATTGCGGGGGGAACCGGAAACATCACCACGGTCGCTGGAAACGGCAACTTCCAGAACAGCGGCGACAATGGGCCTGCGACAAGCGCGGGACTGGAGTATCCGCTGGGAGTTGCGGTGGACGGGAGCGGCAACCTCTTCATCGCATGCAGCTATAGCGATAACATACGCAAGGTGACCGCCACGACCGGTGTGATCACCACCGTCGCCGGAAATGGCACCAGCGGATACACGGGAGATGGCGGCCAGGCCACGCTCGCGCAGCTCTCGTTTCCTCAGTCGGTTGCGGTGGACAACGCAGGCAACCTGTATATCGCCGACTTTAGCAACCATGTGGTTCGCAAAGTGACGTCGAGCAGCGGCGCGATTTCGACGATTGCTGGCAATGGAAGCCTGTGTAATTGGTTGAGCGGCGACGGAGGACCAGCGACAAGCGCCGGTCTCTGCTACCCGATCTCCATCACTGTTGACGGAGCGGGCAACGTGTACGTAGGCGATTCGGGCTCGTCGCGCATTCGCGAGATAACCGCCCCTGGCGCTCCGCCAACGGCAACAGCGGCGACGCCGACGTTCAGCGTGTCGCCCGGGACCTACGCAACCCCGCCCACGGTCAGCGTGACGGACGCCACGCCAGGAGCTGCCATTTACGTCACGCTCAATGGCGCCGCGGCGAACACTTTGTCGCCGCAGTATATCGGCCCGGTCACGGTTACAGGGACGGACACGATCAAGGCGGTAGCTGTCGCGCCCGGATACCTGGTCAGTGGCGCGGCAAGCGGCACCTACACGATTACAGCGCCGCCAACGGCAATCATCTCGACCATTGCCGGCAACGGCGTTCATGGGCTCTCCGGAGCGGGCGGCCCAGCAACTGCGGCGAACATCGGCTTCCCATCAAGCATTGTCCGTGACAAGGTCGGCAATCTCTACTTCAGCGACGCCGACAACGGCGTTGTGTGGAAGGTCTCGGCCGCGAACAAGAGTATTTCGGCCTTTGCAGGCAATGGCACCAGCGGCTACGCGGGCGACGGGGGAGCGGCAAGCCAGGCGGAACTCTTCATACCATTGGGCCTTGCTGTCGATGGCAGTGGCAATGTGTTCATTGCCGATAGCGGCAACAGTGTGGTGCGCGAGGTTTCCGCGGCGACGGGCAAGATATCAACGGTGGCCGGCATCTATGAGCCTTATGGATATACTGGGCAGCCAATCGGGGATGGAGGCAAGGCTACAGCGGCGTATCTGGATAATCCGACAGGTGTGGCTGTTGACACGAGCGGGAACCTGTACATCGCTGATACCGGGCACCAGCTCGTGAGAGAGGTTTCGGCAACGACGGGCATCATCAACACGGTTGCCGGTGTGCCCGGAAGCCCGATCGCCGGCTATAACGGCGACGGCGGTCTTGCCACCAGCGCCCTGCTGAACAACCCGACGCAGTTGGCGATCGACTCCGCTGGCAACCTCTATATCTGCGACGTCTATAACGGAAGGGTTCGAAGGGTCGCGGCCGGTACTGACACCATCACGACGGTTGCCGGCAACGGTGCAAGGTTCGGATCGACCGGAGACGGTGGGCCGGCCATCAGCGCGGCACTGTCACCGCAGGGCATCGCCGTGGATGCGTCGGGCAACCTCTACATCTCGACCGACGCGGCGACAGTGCGCGAGGTGAACGCGAGTACAGGGATTATTACGCGCATTGCGGGCAACGGCTATTTCGGCTACTTCGGCGACGGCGGTTCGGCGACGATTGCCGAACTTGACTACCCGCAAGGCGTGGCAGTGGATGAAGCGGGCAACGTCTACATCGCGGACGGGGAGAACTTTCGCATTCGCGAAGTGACCTTCCCGCCACCGCCCGCAACGCCGGCAATCACGTGGGCTGCTCCGGCGGGAATCCCGTATGGCACGGCACTGTCCGCGACACAACTGGATGCATCGTCTACAGTGGCGGGGACGCTTGCGTATAGTCCCGCAGAGGGAGCGCTGCTGGCCGCGGGCGTGCAGACCTTGTCTGTAACGATGACGCCTGATGATTTGGCTGACTACACTGCGGCGACGGACACGGTGAACCTGACCGTGAGCAAAGCGACGCCAGCGGTGACGTTGACGCCGACTGCTGCATCGATTTCGACCACGCAGGCCATGACCGTAACGGTTGCGGTGAGCGCTGTGGGCGGAGGGTCGATTCCGACGGGGTCGGTGACGCTGACGGGAGGCGGCTACACGTCTGCCGCCGAGACGCTGAGCAGTGGCAGCGCGACGATCGGCATTGCGGCCGGAGGATTGGCTGCCGGCACGGATACGCTGACTGCAGCGTTCACGCCTGATGGCTCCAGCGGCGCCAACTACAACGGCGCGAGCGGTGCGGCGATGCTGGCTGTTACCTCTGCAACGAAAACTACGCCGACAGTCACTGCGACTCCATCGGCTGTGAGCATCAGCACGACGCAGGCTCTGACTGTCAGCGTAACGGTGAGCGGCGGGACTGGAACGCCGACGGGGTCTGTTGTGCTGATGGGCGCTGGATACACGTCGGCGGCGAGCATGCTCTCAGGGGGAGCAGCAACGATTGCGGTTGCTGCTGGATCGCTGACTGCCGGCGTTGATGCGCTGAGTATTTTCTATACGCCCGACTCCGCAAGCACAGCGACTTACAACAGTGCAGCAGGTTCGTCATCGGTGACGGTGACAGCGCCAGTGATGAGCGCCGCTACGGTGACCGTGACGCCTGGAATCACGACAATCACCAATGAACAAACAGAGGCCGTGTCCATAACGGTTGCGGGCGCAAGCGGACAAGCGACGCCCACCGGAAGCGTGACGCTGACGAGCGGAACCTACAGAGCACAGCAGACCCTGGGCAACGGAGCGGCAAGCATCACGATTCCGGCGAATGCGCTGGACAGCGGCACTGACACAGTGACTGCGACTTACTCCGGCGACGGGACCTATGCCGGTGCGAGGGGAACGGCGAGTATCACGGTGAGCCAGGTGGTAATCGCCGTGCCCACACCAGCAGGCGTGACGCCGGGCAGCAGCACGACCAGCACTGTGACCGTGTCGGCGGGAAGCAACTACTCCGGCACGATGAATCTGAGTTGCACGCTGACCAGTTCGCCTGCGGGCGCCCAGAGTTTGCCTACATGCAGCCTGAGCCCGGCGAGTGTGACGGTGACCAACGGAGGGAGCGGAACGACGGTATTCACGGTGCGGACAACAGCAGCGTCGAGCACGGCGATGCTTTCACCCAGCGGGCTGAAGCTGATTGGCCTGGGCGGTGGTGGAACAGTGCTGGCTGGGCTGCTGTTGCTTGGAGTTCCGGCACGGCGACGCCGCTGGCTACGGACGATGGTGCTGCTGGGAATGGTTGGGCTGGCTGGCGCGATCGGATGCGGCGGAGGTGGCGGCGGATCAACCACGGGAGGCGGTGGAACGAGCACACCGGCAACGACTGCGGGAAGGTACACCTTCACCGTAACTGGGATGGATTCGGCCAACTCCGCCATCGCGGTGACAACCGACGCGACAGTGACGGTGGAGTGATGCGATACAACGAGAGGCAAGTGCCCATGCTGGATCTCCACGTTCATCTGAAGGGCGGCCTGACGATTGAGGAGGTGCTGGAGCGGGCGCATCGAGATGGGATGCAGTATGGCATTGCCGTCAATTGTGGCAAGGGATTTCCGGTGCAGGACGATGCGGGCGCGGAAGCGTTCTGTGAGGCGATGAAGGGATACCCGATCTTTGTGGGCATGCAGGCGGAAGGCCGGGAATGGACGAGCATGTTTTCAAGCGGGACCGCGGCGCGCTTCGACTACATCTTTACGGATGCTCTGACGTGGACGGATGACCACGGACGGCGGATGCGGCTGTGGATTCCGGAAGAAGTGGGCGCCATTGCGGATGCGCAGGAGTTCATGGAAACTCTGGTGGCGCGGAGCGTGCAGATTCTGGAAGAAGAGCCGATTGACATCTTTGTGAACCCGACATTTCTTCCTGCTGTGCTGGCGGCCGATTACGAGAGTTTGTGGACCGTGGAGCGCATGGCGCGGGTGATTGAAGCTGCTGTACGGAACAACGTGGCGATTGAGTTGAACGATCTGTACAGTCTGCCGAGCAAGCGCTTTGTGCGGATGGCCAAGGCCGCTGGTTGCACGTTCACGCTGGGCACCAACAATACCGGACCGCACGACCTGGGAAGGTCAGAGTATGGCTTGCGGGTGGCTGAGGAATGCGGGCTGAGCGGAGATGATTTTTTTGTCCCTGGTCAGGCTGGGCTGACGGCAGCTCTGCGCAAGCCGGACGCGTTCCGGCAGAGCCAGGACGGAGAGACGCGCCCATAGTGGAAAGCAGCACGGGCGCTACTCGGGGGAGCCATTCTTCAGGGAGGCGAGCCTTGAACACATTCGAGGCCCCAAGCAAATCTGGTTAGTGGCATCAGTCTCCCACGCATGCGACCATGGATTCCACACGCCTTCCAGTATGTTGTGCCTCGATGTCCGGCTACACCTAAGTAGAGGTGAGTTATGTCAAAGCTACTTTTGCCCAGTGACAACACGCCAAGAATTCGCAAAGAATCACGAGTTGCCATCTTAACTGGGCGTTTTGCTTCCTATATTGACAAGTCATGGAACTCGACTGCAAAATTGCTGCGCGCGGCTACCGCTGAGTTATGGCCATTCCCCACTTCGCGGATTCTTTCCTGGCCGCTTCAATTTCTCCAGAACCGTCGATCCCCGCATGGTGGGAAGGAGTCGTATGAGCAACATCAATGGCAAAGTTTATGCGATGAATGCTATTACGCCGATGAAGCCATGGAAGACCTGGGTGCTGAAGGCGATATTCTTTGTGCTCGGGCATGTGAAGCCGCTGCAACAGGACTTGATCAACCTCTCGTTCATCGAATTTGCTCGCTGGGTGTCTGTTCGCCGCGATAAGTTCCCTAATCTCGGAAACGGACAGGCAAGAGAAGACTTGAAGTACGACTATCTGTTGTTCTTCAGTAACTTCAACGGCACCTGGAATCAATACATCGACGCATTTTCGGCCGTTCTGAGCAATGGATTGAATCTGGTGTGGCGATGGAGCGAAAAGTTTCCCGGATCCGTTCCTGTCACTCTGTTCAAGGAGTACATCGCACGCGTCCAGTTCGACACTGACTACTATTTCACCGCTTATCCTCATGCGACGGCGAACGATCTGAAGTCAGCTCATATCGTTCAGGCTTCACTTGACAGCCTGGTTCAGCGCACCGGCAAGTGCACTCCTGAAGAGTTCAGCAGTGCGTATCTCAACTTTGTCATCCAGGTGCAGGCCCACGTTGGCGAGACAGGGCAGGCCCCCATCGTTTTCTAGCAGGGATTTCCAGAGAGGGTTGCGATGCCGAATCAAAACGGTAGTGTCTACGGACTCACGATTCTCTCGCCTATCATCGGCGATGAGAAGGCCACCCCATCGCATGACTTGCAGATTCGCGAGTATCTCGCCACTTTGCCCACCGGCGAAGATAGCCCATTCGCGCTGGCTCCCGGCACGCATTTGGCCCGGCTCGTCGTGATGGACGATGTCATCTTCGTAGGCGCGCCGTCGATTGAAGAGCACCTCCAATCCAAGTACCTGGTGTTCGAATCCAACTGCGATGGCGACTTGGACGGCTACCTGATGGGGCTCGCCGAGGCTGCTGGGCAACACTTTGACGCGATTTGGAGCCATTGTGTCGGGTACCCGGGAACGGCCAGCCGACAGGCATTTGTCGACTACATGAAAGCCTGCCAAGTCGAGACCACCTTCTTCTTTGCGGCTGTCAACGACAAGTCGGTCCCGGAGACGCTTCGTGCGCTTCAAACGCAGCGTGCCGTCGCAGACTTCATTGCCCGTCATCAGGGGATCGAGCCTGCGGTTCTGCAGGCGAAATTTACGGAGTTTGTAACCAAGCTAAAATCCGAGCCCCCTCCAAAGTCAGGTTCGACGTTCTCACCCAGGGTGCTCAAGACTGGCGGCAGAAATGAGTAAGCTCAACCAGACCGATATTCAAGGGTTTGCGCTGCGAGGCTATAACCTGCCCTTCGCCCGATATGTTTTCCTGCACTTTGAAGATCCGGCACGGGCACGCGCGCTTATTGGCCGTCTGCTTCCGGTAATCACCACCGGCCAGAATTGGGGTGACGCAAAACCGCAGAGCACAGTAAACATTGCCTTCACGCATCGGGGGCTTGTTGCTCTCGACCTTCCTGAGGCGACGCTGCTGAGTTTTCCGGTTGAGTTCGTGCAAGGGATGAAGAGCCGCGCGGCCATTCTGGGCGACACCGGCATCAATTCTCCAGAACGCTGGGACAAGCTCTGGCACAGCGACGGTGTCCATGCCTGGCTGGGCATTCACGGTCAGTCGCCGACAGCGCTGGACGCCCGCTACTCTGAGATTCAGGCCATGATCCGGGAGACAGGCGGAACCGTCGAGCTTGCGTCGCAGGATGCGGCTGCAATCATGGACGATGGCAAGCCGACGACACGTGAACATTTTGGTTACACCGACGGCTTTGGGAATCCGGACTACCTGGGTGTGGAACGAAGTACGCAACCGGGGCAAGGCAAGCTGATGCCTGACGGTTCATGGACGCCGCTCGCGACAGGAGAGCTCCTGCTCGGCTATGCCGACGAAGCAGGGGAGTTGCCCGTGGCACCCGTGCCACACATCCTTGCCAGCAATGGAACCTTTATGGTGTATCGCAAGCTCCATCAGAACGTGGCGACCTTCCGCGCCTATCTGGATGAACACGCGGGCAAGTATGGAGGCGGAAAAGAGAAGTTGGCAGCCAAGTTCATCGGCCGATGGGCAGATGGAACACCCCTCGAGCTCTCTCCGGACAAACCGGACCAAGCGATCGTCCAGGATCCGAACCGGAATACGAACTTTACCTACGGCGCAGACCCCGAAGGAACACGATGTCCCATCGGAGCTCACGTTCGACGCGTTCATCCCCGGGACGCCTTCGGATTCAATGGGAGGCTGATCGATCGCCGGCGCATTACACGCCGAGGACTTCCGTATGGGCGTCCTGTGCCAGAGGGTGAGCACGGCTCAGACACGGACGAGCGTGGCATCGTCTTCATGGCGCTGAATGCGAGCCTCTCCCGCCAGTTCGAATTCGTTCAACAGCAGTGGGTCGAATACGGCAACGATGCGCACCAGGGGAACGACAAAGACATGCTGACCGGCAATCATGGGGGCAGAGGGAAATTCGTAGTGCAAGGCAGTGCCGATGCCACGAATCCACCGTTCGTCTGCAACAATTTGCCGAATTTCGTAGAATTGCGCGGCGGGGACTACTTTTTCCTGCCCAGCATGACCGCATTGGGAATGATGGCCCTGGGCCTTGTCGATCCGCGCTAAGGCATTTTAGGGAACACTGTGGTCGTGAAGGATATGTGAAGTGTGGCCTTTCCTTGATAGAAAGGCCACGCGATCTGTTGCGGGTCGGACTACACCTTTCCCTAAAATGCGGTAGCGGGCGTTCTTCGGTCCCTTGCGCATACGACGCAACGAATAGATTGCGGTGAGGAAGCAAGCGTACCGCCAAACCTTCACGTGTCGTCCCAACTTCCTGCTCCCCCGACGATACAACCGAAAGTCTCGGTTTGGATCGCAGAGAGCTGCTCCTTCACTGTGACCCAAGCTGTCGCGGCCACTTGTCGGTTCAGCAACGACAAGTGTCGGTTTACGCATAAGGTTGAAGCACCGGACACGATAAATGAGCGACTTGGATCGTGCACGCCCTCATAAGCCTAAACTTGGAGACGCCATAAGCTCGAATTCAGTGACCCGGTTTGACGTATAAGGTTGAATTTTCCCCAGCCACCTCAGTTCCTGCCTTATCCTGTAAGCTATTGATTATAATAGGATAAGTGCTGTCTCCCAATTTAGATCCTGAGTCTATTCAGAACCAACGCTTAGGACGATGACTTGCTTAGGCGCAGATGAAGAGTTCAGCCTACGGCTTCTTCCCCTGAGCGGTCTCCGCGTCTACATGAGGTTCGGCCCACGCGCTCAGAAGGACATCGAGCGCCGGTAATCAAACGGCCTGCGCGTCCGCTCGAAGATGTTCACAAAGGCCGGGTGAAGATGACGCCGTGAAATCAGTGGATCACGGAACACTTCTCGGGCTCTCCATCCATACTGGCCTTCACGGCACCGGTTCATGAGAAGCGGTAGTATTCGGGGTTGACAATATCGTAGGCGAATCGCTGATAGGCTGCGCGACGCGCGAAGGCACTCACCTGTTGCAGTCATGATAGAGGATGCATCAAGCCGCTCTGCGTTCAGCGTTCCTTACTCATTGTTTTCCTGCTCGACTCGCGGACAATCAGTTTGGGTTGGATAATGATTGACTTCGGTTTTGCTACTTTCTTTGAATCTGCCAGTTGCAAAGCAAGTGAACCTGCATTCTCACCAAGAGAAATGCTGGAAACATCGATCGAAGACAACGGCACTCTGAACGATTCTGCGTAGCGAATGTTACCGGCCCCAATAACTCCGATGTCACCTGGAATTGAGAGCCCCTCCGCAAGAATGGCATTCATCGCACCAATTGCAGCCGGGTCGTTGAAACAGAACACGGCATCCGGTCGAGGACGGAGTTTCAAAAGCTTTTCCATCGCATGGCGGCCCGTTGTATCCCCTGACTCATCCGAGCGTTTGCGATGCCGGATATAGGTGTCCGGGACCTCGATTCTGTGGCGAGCAAGCGAATTCCTGTAGCCCTGCAGACGTCCGAGGGATGTACTGGTCCCCTTGCCCCCAATATGAGCAATCCTTCTGTACCCCATCTTGATCAAGTGGTCGGTCGCCATTTCACCAACCAATACGTCGTCCGTACCGACGAAGCTTGTGTCAAAACCACTGAACTTACGGTCGAGCAGGATCAAAGGAACTTCTCGAGCGATCTCGTCGAATCCCTTGGCGGCTTCCTGGCACGATGCAACAATCAGAACGTCGACCCTTCGTCGAACCATTAATGCGATTTCTTCCTTTTCCAGCTTTACGTCATCATTCGAGGAAGAGATAACGAGCCCAAATCCTCTTTTTCGAATGACGCCCGCCAAACTCTTGGCGACCTCTGAAAAGAAGGCGTGTACCAAGTCAGGGACGATCAGACCCACCATGAACGAGTGACCGGAGGCAAGGCCCTGAGCGTGCAGGCTGGGCTGATAATTCAACTCTTTCATCCGCTTCAGTACCCGCTCGCGAGTTGCCGCGCTGATGTCCAGGTGGTTATTCAGAACCTTCGAGACAGTAACGAGTGAAACTCCGAGATCCTGGGCTATATCTTTCATTCGAACGGCCATGGCATTCTCCGGTTTTTAGGTGGGCTCTAGCAACATTATGAAGCAACAGTGCCAGCCGCCTTCGTTTACGATCTCGACCATTTTGCAGCACCGCTGAGGAACTGAGTGCAGGAAGGTCAAATTTCCCATCCCAGGTCGATTGCGATCACAGCAGTTAAATGGATGGTCTCTTTGAAACCTTCAAGGCAACGGCACAATCGTTCCTTTTCCAGCCGTGAGGCCGGACAAGACGATATCCTTCGGCGCGCCGATGCTTAGACGACTCCTTGAATTCTCAGGACATACGCATGCTCGCCCCTGCGCTCAGAAGGCAGACTGACGGCGATCCCGTCATCCAGTTTCTTGAAGCTCAGGGATTCACCCCCGTCCAAGAGGTAAATGGAATGAGCTGAAGTTCCAGCAAGCGACCTGATCGTGACCCTCCCAGTTTCAGGCCAGCCGAGCAGGAAGGCGAAGAGGGAACCATCCTTCATCGTGAATCGAATATCACTTGAGGTATAGGCGAGCTTCCCTTCGTTGAACTGGGCACCGGTGGTACCGCTCGGTCCCCCCCGAAGACTTTCCATGGCCTCGTCCCGTAGATCGCTTCTCCATTCGCCGCCATCCATCGCGCAAGCTTGTCAAGAATACGCTCTTCCTCTGCGTCCAGAGTACCGTCTGCGCGGAGGGGAAAATTCAAAAGCAGATTTCCATTCTTGCTCACGATATCGATCAGCATTTGAATGACTGTGGTGGGCGTCTTGTAGGCGATGTCCCGCTTGTAATACCAATCTCCAACGCAGGTATCGGTTTGCCAGGGCAGCTCACGAATTCCATCCATTACACCCCTTTCCATGTCCCGAACGCACATCTCTTCAGCGAACTGTCCCCCGTCATCATTTCTCTTGCAGTTGTAAACTGCTTCGAGCCTGCCTCCAAGGCGGCTGGTGTTGGAATTGTAAAAGTGCGCCAGCAGCTCACGGCCATGGCTGCCAAAAGGAAGGCTTCCATCGCTGTATAGGAGGTCCGGTTGATAGCAGTCCACCAGATCCTTGATGCGGTTGAACCATTCTACTTGGAATGACTCCGGTGCGTTGCGGTACCAGAGCATGGCGTCTGGCTGCGCATTTCCAGAGTGGTACAGGCTGGCATAGGCTGGATTAGCGCCATCATAAGGAACCCCGGCCATTGGGCCGCTGGCATCCGACAGATGGCTCACCCCAAACCAGTTCCAACTGGCACCAAGATGTTCGGTCACGCCAAAGCGGAGACCGCGCCTCCGAGCCGCATCTCTCCATGTTCCAATTACATCCTTGTGTGGACCCATCTTCACTGAGTTCCACTCATTGAAGCGCGAGTTCCAGCAGTCGATGTTGTCGTGATGTTGTGCGATCGCACAGAAGTACTTCGCTCCGGCGTTCTTGTAGAGCGACATCAAGCGATCGGGGTCCCAACTCTCTCCTTTCCACAGAGGAACAATATCCTTGTAACCGGTCTTGCTCGGATGACCAAATCGTTTCAGGTGATCTTCATACTGCACATGGCCCTGGATATACATATTGCGCGCGTACCAGTCACCCATCTCAGGCACCGCCTCCGGTCCCCAGCACGCCCAGATGCCAAATTTTGCGTCGCGAAACCAATCAGGTGCACGATATTGTTTCAGCGATTCCATGTCTGCTGTAAAGACAGGTGCCTCGTGACGCGGTTGCCCTCCGGCCAGCGATGACAATCCGGCCACTCCCGATAGCGCGACGAACTCTCTTCTTGTAAGTTTCAATGGAAGCTCCCTCCAAAATCTCATTAGCCTCTGGTCAAGAATGGGTTATATCAGCGATGATCCTGCGATCAGGGCCTGGTTCAGCCGGTGCGCTGTTTCCGCGACCCTGCGCGAAAAAGGAGTAGCATGCAATGCATATGTACCCCGCGAGTGGAACTCCGTAAGCGTGCGCAATGCTCTTTGACGAATCCGAGATGACTCCCATCAGCGGGGTAAGGATCGCGCCGCCAATGATCGCCATGACGATCAACGATCCTCCCACCTTGCTATCGGCTCCCAGACCCTGGAGGCCGAGGGCGAAAATAGTGGGATACATGAGAGACATGAAGAAGCTGGTCGCGAAAAGCGCCCAAACGCCGATCCATCCTGGATGAATGATCGCCATCGACACCAGTGCAATGTTGCACAGGCAGTAGACTCCCATCAGCGTGGACGGACGAATGTACTTCATGATCGCCGATGAAGTAAATCTGCCGACACCAAACATGACGAGAGTTCCAGTAAGAAAATAGCCGGCTACCTTTTCTGGCTCGCCGGTATATTCCTGAATGTATTGGATGAAGTAGCTCCAAGTTCCCACCTGGGCGCCTACGTAAAAGAACTGCGCGAGAATCGAGAAGAGGAGGTGTTTGTTTGATAGCAGTTGGCCGATGCGGAGTCCATCGCTCTCGGGCACTTGCCTCTCATCTCGTGTGTGGGGGAAGGAGGTTTTCCATATCGCGCATGCAAACGCCAGCGCAACAAGTCCCAATACAACGTATGGCTCAACGACGCGCAATGCTTCCGAGTGCAAGTATGCCCCGTAGGTATGTTGAGCCTTGAGAGCTTCGACCTGATTCGGTTCGAGTTCGATGCCAGAAAAGATGAAGGTAGTGCCGATTATCGCTCCGGTGATGGAGCCTAGAGGATTGAACGCCTGGGAAAAGTTGAGGCGACGCTCAGAAGTCTCAGGCGGACCAGAGAGTGCGATGAATGTATTGGACGCGGTCTCAAGGAATGCCAGGCCGCTCGCCATAATGAAGAGCGCGAGGAGAAAGAAAGAATAGCGGTTGATCTCCGCCGCGGGCCAGAACAGAAAGGTTCCCAAGCCGAACAGCGACAGCCCGGTGACAAAGCCTGCCTTATAGCTGAATTTCTTCATGTACAAGGCCGACGGCAGCGCGAGCAGGAAGTAGCCCATGTAGAACGCGGATTGCACGAGACCGGCCTGCAGACGGCTCAACGCGAACGATTTCATGAATTGACGAATGAGGATGTCGTTCAGATTATTCGGCACACCCCAAAGGAAGAACAGGGCAGTGACTAGAATGAACGGAATGAGTGAGCCTTGCGCGACGAGAACCTCGCCGCCCTGCGAACCCTTCTCCCTGCTTTGCAGTCCATTGCCACTTAACATTTGAGGTCCTTGGAAGTGAAGGATATCGACTCTTTGTGCAACGTTCTCGTGTGGTGCCTTGGCATGATCATGGTCGCGTCTTTGCCATCGACAACGCTTCAGTCCGTCGTCGTGAAGAACCGCGCAAAGGCTTGACGACAAATTCCCTAAAGAAGGAGTCAGGCATGGCAACCGGCCGCAAGCGAGGGCACATTCTGGTGCTTGTACATCAGGAAGTACTCACGATGGCCGAGTGCCTCCGGCTTGCTGCGAGCCCCCGATGCAACCTCGCCCACAAGCGCGAACAGATGCAAGGCGCATTCATCGAGCGTCATTTCTCCGCTTAAGACTGTTCCCGCGTTGAAGTCCATATCTTCACGCATGCGCTCATAGGTCGCCGCGTTTCCAGTGACTTTGATCAGCGGGGCAACAGGACTGCCAATAACGCTGCCCCTGCCCGTGACGAAGAGGACAATCTGCGCACCAACAGAGATAAGGTCCATGATGCCTTCCGTGTCGTTGGGATTGGTATACCCGAACTGCATGAAGTGAGCGTCAGGGACGGAGTCGAGTAGCCAGAGGCCCGGAGCAGGCGCCTGTTGCGATACGCGCAGCACGCCCTGGATGGCCCGGCTCCCCGACTTGGCAAATGCGCCCATACTTTTCTCTTCGATTGTGGTAAGTCCGCCGGCAAAGTTGCCGGGTGAGACCGAATACTGGCGAACAGCCTTGCAGTACGCTTCCGCCTTGCTATAGGTTTCATCAAGCTCTTTCGCGACAGCTTCATTCGCTGCTCTGGCCTGCAAAACTTCTCGCAGGCCAATCATCTCGACAACCTCCTCAAAGACTGCTCTACCGCCGCGGTCCACGAGATGATCAAAAAACCTGCCAACAACAGGATTTCCAGAAAGACCGGATGTGCCATCGGAACCACCGCACTCGGCACCGACGGTCAAGTCCTCCCAGCCCATCGGCACGCGCGTGGATTCCCTGTCCATCTGACCGCGCAGCGCTTGAAGTGCTGATTTTCCCTTGGATACTCCAAGGCGTGTTCCGCCTTCCTGCTGTATGTAAAACCACGCGGCTGGTCTTCCCGAGGCTGTCGCCGCTTGAGCAAGCTTAGAGGGCTGCGTATACTCGCAGCCCAAGCCTACAGTCAAACACGCCCCGACGTTGGGATGCGTGATCAGCGCAATCATCATGCGGATCGCGTAAGCATTGTCGTAGCATCCCGGAAAGCCGATGACATGCACGTCCTCCTCATCCTGCCCAATCGCATGAGCAACAAAACTCGCACATTCAACTGTGTAGACGATCAGGATGAGGTTGCGTATCCCTTTACGGCCGTCTCCCCGCAGGTATCCTTGCCAGTTTGGCTCAGACATAGGCAGTATCCTTCGCGGCTCCCGATCTCGGATCGAATCCGCTCGATCGTTCGTCCACTCGGCTGCGGCAGTTGTGAAGGTGGACCCAGTCTCCAGCCTCGATCGAAGCAGTGGAAACTCCGATGGGCACTCCGTACTTCACAATCAGGTCGTCCTTTGGGATCGCAATCACGGCAACCTTGTGTCCAAGCGCAATTGGCTCTCGAGGCCAGATTACGACGGATGACGCTTCACCGCAAACCCGGACGGGACCAGTCGTTACATCCTCGAGCATGGTGGCTACGTTATCAGCCGCACTCACACGAAAACAACGCTTCTCCACGAGTCCACTCTGCTCTGTCATAGAATTCCATACTTGCGGAAAGCATCGGTACTCGACATGCCCGCTTCAATTGCCTTGCGAACAACTTTCTCTCCCGTAGCCTTTGTCATCGCTCGTTGAAGCACTTCGTCCTCATACTTGTGCGGAATCACCACGACGCCATCCTGATCGCCGAAGATCAGATCGCCAGGAGAAATCTGGACCGCACCGATCTCGATCGGACAACGAAAGTCGACCACCTTGGACCTTACCGCGGCGTCCTGAGCAAAACGCCCTCGACTGAAGACCGGCCAACTCTGCTCGAGCACACGGGGGGTATCGCGATGGAATCCGTCGATGATCGCCCCAGCGCCCTTCCTGGTACGAGCGGTCGCGGTCATAATCTCACCCCAGCCAGCGCAGTTCTGAGAACCACCGGTCGCAATGTATATTTCACCTGGTTGAATTGAATCCAGCGCCTCAGTCATTCTTCCAAATGGGGACTCCTGGGTTCCCCAGACGTCTGAAATCTGCACGGGGAATGCTCTTCCGAAGATTCGCATTTCGGCTTTCATCGGCTGAATGGCTTGTGGCAAGAACTGGTGCCAACATCCCAGACCATCAAGCACATCGCCCACCACCGGCGTGTACAGGTGGTTGCTGATAATCTCAAGTCGATCTTCGTCGCAAGTGATCTGCATGGTTTCGGGTTCCACGATCCTGCCGGAATTCAGCTCGAGCAAACGATAGATGAGCTGACTGGAAGGAAAATATAGATGGGAAAAGCGATGTTTGTCAACTACTTTAGCGCTATAGTTGCAACTCTCACTCTTTCGGCGAAGACGGAAGGCTGCTGTCCCACACGCTGCTTGTATCTCCTTCTCATTATCTCGGCTCCGCTCCCCATTCCATTGCCCTCAGCGGCCACAATGTCTGGGGCCATGAATGGACCGTGACAGTTCGCGACGCCTGTGCCGGAAGGTATGTTTATATTCCTATATTCTTTTACTTTACCGCTTAAGCTGAGACATGTTACAGTGCCATCTTGAAACGGTAGTGCGAGTTTTTGAGGCGAAATAACAGCGAATCCATGAATTTGGCCTGTTCGATCTGAAATACAGCACTGCGACCGTCGCAGGCGGGACAACTGGGACTGGCCAAGAGCTGGCGCCCGGCCATGCCGGTGAAATTCTCACGGTAGATCGCGGCCTTTTGCAAGCGGAGTCAACCAGAGATCAAGGAGTGGCGTGAGCTTATGTCGATCCAAGATGAGCACGGGAGAATCGCACGTGAGTCGAGTTTCCCGGGAATCGAATACCGGAGGCTGGGCAGATCCGGCCTGGTGGTGTCGAACATCGGCTTTGGTGCTTCTCCCCTTGGGAATGTCTTCCGCATGACCGAGCCCGATGAAGGCAAACGCGCCGTGCACTATGCAATTGAGAACGGCATCAATTTCTTCGACGTGTCTCCCTATTACGGTGTCACTCTCGCGGAGGAGCGGCTCGGTGATTCTCTGGTTGGTTACCGTGATCAGATCATCCTCGCTACAAAGTGCGGACGATATGACGAAAACCAGTTCGACTATTCCGCCAGGGCTGTCGCTGCCGGACTGGAGAACTCACTGCGCAGGCTCAAGACAGACCATGTGGACCTGCTCCAGGTGCATGATGTCGAGTTTGGAGACTTAGCCCAGATCATTCATGAAACGATTCCTGCGATGCGCAAATTGCAGGAGCAAGGCAAGACTCGTGGGGTAGGCATCACCGGCTATCCTTTGCGTGCTTTGACTCGATTAGCCGAGGCAGTTCCGGTTGACACGATCCTGACGTACTGCCGCTATAACCTCATGGTCACCGATATGGATGAGTTCCTGACACCGCTCGCTCTCGATCACGATATCGGCCTGATCAATGCCTCAGTGCTGAACATGGGTATTCTCACCGAGCGAGGCGCTCCCGACTGGCATCCCGCTCCCGCGCAGATTCGTGAAGCCGGCAAGCGCGCCGCGGACCTTTGCCGTCGGCGAGGCGTGAGCCTGCCTGCGATAGCGATACGTTTTGCTCTCGACCACCCCTGCGTGTCCAGCACTCTCGTGGGAATGTCTTCCGTGCAGCATGTCTACGAAGCAATCGACGCGCTGGCTGTGCGATCCGATAACGAACTCATGGAGGAGATAAGAGCCATTCTGAATCCTGTACTCGATTTTGTGTGGACTTCAGGCCGACCAGAAAACCAGTGAGACAGGAGCCTTGATTGGGAAAATCGCTGCAGGATTCCCAGAGCACTATTGGGGGCATGGAGCGAAGATTATCCCAACTGCTCCAAACGTCTGTTCTCGCAAGACGGACTTCTACCGCGAGCGCAAGGACGTTCCAGCAGAGAAGCTGCTTTGCGTCGATCCAGACGGTGGCCATCAACCCCCGTGGGTTGATTTGTGTATCGATGTCTTGTTGGAGAAGCGCCGCGATACCTGGCCACGCATTGTCGCGCGCATACGGCCCTTTTCAATGCCAATCGCTGATGCCATAGGCTCAGATTAAGCGACGTCCGTGACGGGTTGTGGTTCAAGAAGCGGCATTCGTCCCCGTGTGCGCAAGGTGCCCAGAAGGCCTGAACGCTGCGATAACTTTCTCATCAATTCATGCTTGACATTTCCTGACTACGTCCCGTAGGCTACTCCAGTTTCTCTTTACTTTACCGGTTACGTAGCAGATTCTTAACGGGCGAAAGAGCTTGCTGGTTGTGGACGACAGGCTATGAGCGGTCAAGTTCAACATAACTGGTCAAATGAGTAATCGTTTCCCACCGGTCCGTCGGGGAGACGCGGAAACTGCGACGATGCCCATTTTGAAGAGACGATTCCTCGAGGTTGCATGAAATCACGTGTAGCAGTGGAATTCGTTGTTTGTGCAAGAAGCGAAGAGTCGGTTGAGAGCAGACTTCATTTGAAGTCGCGAAGAACCGGATAGACAACAACCAAGCGAAGGGCGATCTGAAGGCAAGGAAGGATTCGATGCGACAACGCATCGGGCAGGGTGAGGTCGCATCGGAGCTCAAGCTGGAACAATTCGAGAGGAGCGTCAGTCCATGAAAGCAAGGGCCGTTGAGGTTCAAAATAAGCCGAGCCATTTCAGTTCGTCGATGAGCCATAGGGAGAGCAAAGGGTTTGGGGCGAGGGCAATCAGCAGTTTTCCGCTCATCCTGCTGTGCCTGATGATGTTTGCCGGTCCTCTATATGGGCAGACTTCGCAGGCAACGATTCGGGGCACCGTACATGACTCTTCGAACGCGGTCATCGTGGATGCCAGCGTGGCCTTGACCAATGTCGACACTCATGTTGTATCGAAGACGACGACCAACGAGAAGGGCGACTACGTCATTCTCAACATCAATCCCGGCTCCTATACGCTCGAGGCTTCGGCGAAGGGCTTCACCTCACAGAAACTCAATCCATTCGCGCTGCAGGTTAACCAGACGAGTACGCTGGACTTCGCTCTTTCGGTCGGTGGGATAGACACCGTTGTCCAGGTTCAGGCAGTTGGTAATCAGATCGAAGCATCTACGACTGAACTTGCCATGACGCTCGAGTCCAAGCAAATCAGTGATCTTCCTCTGAACAGCCGGAACTTCACACAATTGTTCGCTGCCGCTCCTGGGGTTTCTCCCATTGTGGTGAGTGGCAGCCAGACAATGAGCTACACGACAGCCATTGGACCATCGATCATCCCCTCGTTCAACGGGCAAAGCAACCGCAGTGATCTGTTTCTGGTGGACGGAATTCTGGATGTTGAAACCTTCGGGAACGCATATGCGGTCCAGCCTGGGGTCGACTACATCGAGAATATGAAACTGGAGTCCCATAACGATTCCGCCGAATTTGGCGGCAGTACAGGTGGAACCATCAACGTCTCTACCAAGAACGGAACCAACACGCTCCATGGTTCTGCTTGGGAATTCTATAAGCCGAATTCTCTGCAAGCTGAAGGCTATTTCACGCCCCATGGAACTCCCCAGACACCATTTACTCAAAACCAGTGGGGCGGGACTCTGGGCGGCCCTGTTGTTCTTCCCAAGCTCTACCACGGCCAGAACAAAACCTTCTTTTTTGCGGGATATGAGGACCTCCGCTATTCCGGGCCTGGCACCTGGAGCACGACTGTGCCAACGGCTGCGGAACTCTCCGGCGACTTCACGGCGGATGCTCCGATTTACGATCCGGCGACGACCACATGCGATGCCAATCTGAACTGCACTCGGCAGCAATTTGCGTACAATGGCGTGAAGAATATGGTCGATCCTTCGAGGATTGCCACCGGCAACGTTTACTACGCACAGCATATCTGGCCTGCCGCAGGGCTGGCCGGTGCGCCCGTTGGAACCAATACATTTCAGAACTCCCCCAACACGCAAGATCTTTACACGTTCGATGCACGCATCGATGAGAACCTTGGCAGCAAGGACTCCGTGTTCTTTCGCTACATGGCGTTGAAGGGGAACCAGACAAGCGGGCGCATTCAGCTTCCGGCCGTGCAATCCACCAACGCCTACTCCTATGTCGGGAGCTATGCGCACATCTTCAACGCGTCAAGCGTTTTGCATGTTCAGGGCGGTAGGACATACGAGTCCCGCCCGCAGACGTGGCGCTATCACAATGTGCCAAGCGACATTGATGCGAAAGCTGGATTTCCATCGGAGTTTGTTTCCGGTTTCAAATCGCTGGGAAACATCATTCCTGGTATAGGACTTCAAAACGAAGTATCCGAAGTGGGAGAAGACGACAACTCTGAAGTCACTGCCAACAGTTGGTCGGTCAAGGCCGACTTCACTCACTTGATCGGCAAACATACCATCAAGCTCGGGGGTGAGTACAACGGGATTGGCGAATCTCAGACCATTGAGTATTCACAGTTGAATTTCGCCAACGCTGAGACCAGTAACCCCTCTGACCCATCCACCGGAAACGCCGTAGCCTCTTTTGTGATTGGCACTCCGAACAGCTTCACAAAGCGCAATCTGGCGGAATCAATCACACCCGGGGGTATCATGGGCTATTATATCCAAGACCAGTTTCAGATGACGCCCAAGCTTACCATCAACGTTGGCATCCGCTATGATCTTGCCCTGATTCCCAAGTACGGTACTCCTGCAGATAACAATCAGGCCGTGGGTAATTTCGACTTCAACAACGGGACTTATGTTGTCTATAAGGTTCCCGGGCCGTGCGCGGCGTTGCAAACAGCGCCATGCATTCCCACTCCCGATGGTTCTCTTCCCGAACACGTCATCGCCAGCAAGGACGGAAAGGTTCTCCAGAACCAATACAACAATGTTCAGCCTCGGATTGGAGCAGCCTACCGGATCACTCCCACGACAGTTATTCATGGTGGCTTTGGCATCGCGTTCGACAACTACGCCGCACTCGTTCAAAACCTTCGCGGAGTTAGCGGCAACTGGCCTTCTGTGGGCCAGGTGGCCAAATCAAATATCAACGTCCCAACTTCCAGCTCAGCGTTTCCAGGTTATTCGACCACGAATCTTCCTGCAATGACCGCCTTACCCGATCCAACTCCCTTTAACCAATTCAACTGGTTCGTCGATCCAAACATGAAGGATGCGTACTCCCTGCAATGGAACTTCGGCGTGCAGCGCCAGTTGGATACCGCGACCGTGGTTTCTGCAACCTACGTCGGATCCGCGAACAGACGCCTCAATTATGGGGACTTCTACAACACCGCACTGACCCCTGGCCCTGGCGACCCGTCCTTGCGAAGTCCCTATCCTTACATTGCGCCAACTTTCTACTCGATGAGCAAGGGAGAAGGAGACTACAACGCTCTGCAGATGCAACTGACCCGCAGTTTCCACAGTGGCCTAGCAGCCACTGTGGCTTACAGCTGGTCTAAGTCGATCGACGAGGGATGCTCGGGGTTCTTTGGCTCGGAGGGATGCAGCATTCAGCAGATTTACAACATCAAGGCGGAGCGCAGTGTCTCAGCCTTCGACGTTCCGCAGAGCCTCGTACTTACGTGGAACTACGCTCTTCCAGTGGGACGGGGTAAAGCCATAAACGTGAATAACCGCTTGCTCGATCTGCTGGTTGGTGACTGGCAGTACAGTGGGTTTGCAAAGTTCTATAGTGGAAACCCCTATAACGTCACCGATGCTGCAGATATCGCCAACATTGGTAGCGTCTCCTGGTGGCCTTACATTCGTCCCAACATAACAGGTACCGTCAAGCCGGCCCATCAGACAGCTCAAAGCTGGCTGAATGAGAGTGCCTTCACCGATCCGGCCCAGTACACCTATGGAGTGACAGGACGTAATAACCTGAGAACCCAGTTCTACAAGGGTTCCGATATGTCCATTTTCAAGGAAGTGAGGATCAAGGACCGGTACGCTGCCAAGTTTACCTTTGATACGTTCAACACGTTGAACCTGGCAATTTGGGGGCAGCCGGACTCCGCCTTCCACGATGCAAACTTCGGCAAGGTCACTTCGACAAACAGCGGTCCAAGGACCATCCAGATAAGTGGTAAGTTCACCTTTTGACCTGGGGAGCAAGGAGGAGGCACAGCTTCTCCTTGCTCCTGCCAATTAGCCCGTTTCCCTATGTTCCTTGTGCTGACCTTGATGAAGGGGCCCTCAGCGCTATTCTCAAGGTGAAGACCTCGATCTACCCGCTGCTTCGGTTATTGCGGTTTCTGGGGTGCAGGAGTGACAATCAGATTTCATCAAGTGATCCTTTGTTTCGAGATAGTGAAATGCACTCTTTTCAGTCGAACTCAACTCGTTTGATGGCATGTGCGCAGGTTGGCCAACCCGCCTGCGCGCGTGCCGCCGACCTGCCTTGCGGATGCTCACCACAATGCTCCAGATGGTCTCATCAAGCATGCAAAGAGGGTACGGACAGAAATGCTTCCCGTACAGGTTGGACCTGGATGAATTTACGTTTCCGCAAGACATCTTCAACTGGAGTTGTTTTCGCCCTCCTTACTATCGGCCCACTTTCTTCGCTTTCTTCCCAGTCGGTGTCGCCTAGGATTCCCGCCACCACCGAGCAGAGCCGCGGCTTGTTGCAAGAAGGAAAGTCGCTCGCCGCTGGCGGCCGACTCGCAGAAGCGGAACCTCCGTTGCTCCAGGCCGCGACCCTAGCCCCACGAGATCTGGAAACACTGACTGTCCTCGCCCAAGTGCAAGCGCGAATCGGCAAGACCACCGAGGCAATCAATGGATTTCAAAGAATAGTACGACTCTATCCTCAGCTTGCAGACTCGCACCTGAACCTGGCAATTGCATTTGCTGGTGCCGGACAGTTGGACGCAGCCCTAAAAGAAGCCTCATCGGCGGCTTCGCTTGCTCCAAAGATGGCTTCCGTGCACATCAATCTGGGTCGCATTCTGGATGATCTGCACCGAGTTGATGCGGCGAGCAAGGAGTTTGCCATTGCCCAGCAACTCGACCCTGTCAACGCTGATTGCTTGTATTATTGGTCGCTTGTTGAGAGAGAGCGCGGGAACGCTTTCAAAGAGTCAGAACTGCTGCAGAGACTCGTAGCTTTGCAGCCGGACAACTACAAGGCGGCTTACTCCCTGGGCCGCAGCCTCCAGGAGCAGGCACGCGACACGGAGGCCATCTCTGCTCTTCGCCGCGCTTTAGTCATCAAGCCAGACTATGAAGGCGCTCTTTACCTGCTTTCGCGAGAGTTACGAAAGAGAGATCCTGAAGAGTCCCAGCGACTCCTTCAGGAGTTTCATGCAGTGCAACAGAAGCAATCGACGCTGGATCAGAGCAAGTCGCTTGGCAATGAAGCCTATGCCGCAGCGGGCAAACAGAACTGGCCAGAAGCCATTCGGTTACTGAGGGAAGCGATTGAACTCTGCGATTCCTGCGAGGCTGCCGCAGGGCTGCACAAGAACCTCGGCCTTGCACTTTGCAAGGACGGTGATATCCAGCAAGGAAGAGCGGAATTGGAGACCTCGCTCCACCTCAACCCGATTGATCCGGATGTGGTGAAGGCGCTGGAGATAATCGGCCGTTAGCCACGAAAGATTTCTCCTTTGATCTGTAACATGCATTCCGACCAACCTCATCCAGCCGTCCCATCAGCAAACCACGCGCCTGGACAATTCTTCGTTCCTCGTGGCCTTGAAATCGCTATTGAGAAGCGAACGTGAATGGCGCTAGTCAGGCATTGAGAAAACACAACAGGGGAAAACGATGATTCGCAAGCTCAGCATGTATACGCGTGGTGCCTTCTTGGCTGCAGCATTGTCCACTATCTGCCCGGCGCAAGCTCCCGTTCGATATCAGCCAACTCTCGATTCGTTGAACCGCCATCCTCTACCCGATTGGTACGCGAACGCAAAATTGGGCATCTTCGTTTGCTGGGGTCCGTATTCGGTGCCTGGATGGGCACCCCTTTCTCATCCTGAGCATGATTTCGATTCGACGAGTTTCATCGTCAATAATCCATACGCTGAGTGGTATTACAATGTGATGCGGATCGACGGATCGCCGACCCAGGCCTACCATCGCGAGCACTACGGAGCAAGCTACGACTACTATAATTTTGTTCCGATTTTCGACCGCGAATCAGCCAGGTGGAGGCCGGAAGAATGGGCAAAGCTCTTCCGTGCTTCCGGGGCAAAGTATGTGGTCCTAACATCGAAGTTTCACGATGGCTTCAGCCTTTGGCCGAGTGAAGCTCATAACCCCACCGTACCGCTCGACCGCCAGCATGCGACCCGCGACATCGTCGGCGAACTGACTAAGGCGGTCACGAAACAGGGGATGCGGATGGGGGTTTACTACTCCGGCGGGTTCGATTGGACGTTCTTGCCGGGCCCTATCCGGAAGGCCGCGGACTATGAAACCGTGAAACCACAAAGCGAGGCCTATGGAAATTACGTGATGAAGCAAGCTCATGAGCTCATCGAGCGTTACCATCCCTCTCTGCTATGGAACGATATCGACTGGCCGAAATCAGGCAAGGCGCTTCAGGTGGAGGCCGATTACTACAACGCAATACCGTCCGGAGTGGTTGACGACCGATTCGGCATCGAACACTCCGACTTCACCACGGCGGAATACAGGCAGGTCGACAAGATCAACCCCAAGAAATGGGAAGAAAACCGCGGGCTTGGCCGCTCCTTTGGATACAACCGTGCTGAAGGAGAAGCGGAGACCATTGAACCCGGAAAGTTGATCGCGATGCTCGTGGATGTTGTTAGTAAGAACGGAAATCTGCTGATAGATGTCGGCCCGGAGGCGGACGGCACGATACCACGAGTGCAGTTGGAGCGCCTGAAAGCATTGGGAGATTGGCTTCACCAAAACGGCGAGGCCATTTACGATACGGAGCCGTGGACGCGTGCAGTGGGAAGAAGCATCGAGGGGGACGACTTGCGCTTCACACGCAAGGGCCACGATCTCTTCGTCACGATTCTGGGGGACCCCAAGGAGCAGACATTGACGATTCAAGATCTTCCAAACGCGAAGAACGTACACATTGCACTTCTTGGCAATGCGACTGTGCTGAACCACGAGTCTGATGGCGGCAATATCCGCATTTTTCTTCCTAATCGGGTGCAAGGGAAATACGGCTACGTAATCAAGCTAACCGGCTACCTTCGATGAACAGGTGTTGTTCGACCCCAAACGCAGGCCTACTACAACGCGGCCAGAGTCGCGACGAAGAAAGCGTTCTCGGGATTCCGGGATGGCAAGCAACGGATGAGTTTGGCGCTGGGCCGAACACGGGATTTGCCGATGAAGAAGCTGTCAAATCCTTGGTCAGAGTGTTGTCTGCAATTGAGCAAAACACAGCGGGAAACTAGCTTATTATCAGGCGCATAGGCATCTTGCACAGCGGCCTTCAGCGGGAGCGCCTTCTGGGAATTGCTGTATTGGAGCGGTTGAGACAGGCCTCACAGCAGGGAAGCGGCTCTTTCCAATTCTGGACAAACATCTGGATTTTGTGACACGGAAACTACCCGCCGCGCTTTGCGTTGCAAACCCTAAGATAGCTGATCCTGGGGTACTCGAAAGGACACTGGGACGGACGCCTGAATCAAAGTGAACAGTGCCCACGTGACGGTGTAGAATCCTCGCGCGGACTCCCCAGTCACCGGCCATAGGCCCCTGGAATCTAAATTCACGGCGCGAACACAATCTCGATTGCACTTTATGACCCCAACAAGAAAGTGCCAGTGTCCCCAAACTGCGGGGAACTGGCACTTTCGTTTTATGGGGAGTCAACTTTCACCTTATGCGTAAATCGACAAGCGCTTGTCGGTTGACCGATGGAGCGGCCTAGCTGCAGCCGCTGGTTGAGCCGCAGCTCATGCAGCGGTAGCAGCTGCCGTTGCGGACCATGATGGCGCCGCAGGTGTGGCAGCTGGGTGCGTCGCCCATGTCGTACATTTCGCGCATGGCATCGGCGGCGTGGTAGTTGGCGCTGTCATGCCGCTCGGTGGGCTTGTGAGCGATGCTGGCCTCGAGCGCTGGGGCTGCTTCGGCGCTGACGTCGGCGACGGTGCCGCCGACCTGGTTCAGGCGACGGGCGATGTCTTCAACGAGCCGGCTGAAGGCGGGGCCAGAGACGCCGTGATCGGCCTCGTCCACTTCCGGCGCCATGGAGGGCGGCGCAGGGAGTTGCTGGGACTGTGGAACCAGACCGGCGAAAAGCGAGAGTTGCTCGCCGGAGAGGAAGCGCAGATGGAGCCAGCGGAAGATGTAGTCCATGAGGCTCTTGGCGTAGCCAATCTGCTCGTTGCCGGTCCAGCCGGAGGGCTCAAAGCGTGTGTGCGCGAACTTTTCGCAGAGCACCTTGAGGGGCACGCCGTGCTGGAGTGCAAGCGAGATGGAGGTGGCGAAGGCATCCATGAGGCCGGAGACAGTGGAGCCCTCCTTGGCCATCTTGATGAAGATTTCGCCAGGCTGGCCTGTGGGGTAGAGACCGACGGTGATGTAGCCCTCATGGCCGGCGATGGAGAACTTGTGGGTGATGGAGGCGCGTTCTTCCGGCAGCCGATGCCGAACGGCCTTGGGGGGCGCGTTGAGGTCCTGACCGGCGGGAGCGGGGCTGTTGGGAGCAGGAGCGGCGACAGGCCGTACCGCGGCAGCGGCCTTGGCTGAAGCGGCCTCGGTTGCGATCTGGGCGAGGTGCTGGAGGGTGTGCTGGAAGCCTTGAGCCGCAGCCAGAACTACCTTGGTGGTGACTTCGAGCTTGTCGGCGGACTTGGTTTCAAGCGCCTTGATGTCAGCGGCTTCCGCGCCTGCGCCGGAGGCCAGTGAGGCAAGTACGCGAGCACCCGCCAGGTCAAGCGGCGAGGGGTCGTGCGCGGAGCTTTTGGCGTCGTTAGAGACGTTGAGCGGCTGCACGCCCTTTGATCCGTCGCGGTAGATGGCCACGGCCTTGATGCCCTGACGCCAGCTTTCCGCATAGGCCTCGGCCACGTCTTCGACGGAGGCTTCGTGAGGCAGGTTGACGGTTTTGGAGATGGCTCCGGAGAGGAACGGCTGGGCCGCGGCCATCATCTTGATGTGGCCCATGTAGTGAATGGAGCGGGTGCCTTTGGAGGGCTTGAAGGAGCAGTCGAAGACGCTGAGGTGCTCGGGCTTGACGCCGGGAGCGCCCTCGATGGTGCCGGTGGCGTCAATGTAGCTGACGATGGCGTTGACGTCGTCGTCGCTGTAGCCGAGCTTGAAGAGCGCGGAGGGGACGGTGTTGTTGACGATCTTGATCATGCCGCCGCCGACCAGCTTCTTGTACTTGACGAGTGCCAGATCGGGCTCAATGCCGGTGGTGTCGCAGTCCATCATGAAGCCGATGGTGCCGGTGGGGGCAAGGACGGTGGTCTGGGAGTTGCGATAGCCGTAGCGCTCGCCGTAGATCAGAGCCATGTCCCAGCACTCGCGGCTGGCTTCGATGAGAGCTTCCAACTGGGGAACCACGAATGGCTCGTTGCTGGACTTGGACTTGCCGATTTTGTTGACCTCGGCGCGGTGCATGCGGATGACGTCGAGGAAAGGCTCGCGGTTGACGTAGAAGCCGGGGCAAGCTCCGCCCTCGCGGTCGACCTGCTGGGTGAGCGTGGTAGCCGAGCCCAGCGGCGGGCAGGTGGCGGCGATGATGGAGGACTGGAGATATGCCTGGCCGCACATGATGGCGGTGAGGCAGCCGGCGAAGTCGCGCCCGGCATCGGAGTCGTAGGGCAGGCCGGAGGCCATGAGAAGGGCACCCAGGTTGGCGTAGCCGAGGCCCAGCGGGCGGTAGTCGTGCGAGTTTTTCCCAATCGCCTCGGTGGGATATCCGGAGTTGTCGACAAGGATGTCCATGGCGGTAATCACGATGGAGATGGCGTGACGATAGGCCTGGATATCAAAGGTGCCGGCGGGGGTGACGAACTTGAGCAGGTTGAAGCTTGCCAGGTTGCATGCGGAGTTGTCGAGGAACATGTACTCCGAGCAAGGATTGGAGGCGTTGATGCGGCCGGAGTTCTTGCTGGTGTGCCACTTGTTGATGGTGGAGTCAAACTGCATGCCAGGGTCGCCGCAAGCCCAGGTGGCTTCGGCGATCTTGCCCATGATGTCGCGGGCCTTGTAGGTCTTGACGGGCTGATGATCCTTCACCGTCATGGTAGTGAAGTTGCCGTCCTTCTCGTAGGCTTCCATGAACTCGTCGGTGACGCGAACCGAGTTGTTGGCGTTCTGGAAGAAGATAGAGGAGTAAGCTTCGGAATCGGGACCCGAGCCGTCGTAGCCCGCCTTGATGAGCGAGAAGGCCTTGGCCTCTTCCTTGGCCTTGCAGTCGATAAAGTCCATGATGTCCGGATGGTCGACATTCAGGATCACCATC
>Ga0302265_1000429_pt1 | contig 28344 bp, 25 predicted proteins | sample III_Bog_E1_1_FD_194556 | JGI IMG/M metagenome (GOLD analysis project Ga0302265, IMG submission 194556) | Peat permafrost microbial communities from Stordalen Mire near Abisko, Sweden - III_Bog_E1_1 | ecosystem: Environmental > Terrestrial > Soil > Wetlands > Peat | place: Sweden: Abisko...
GTATCCCAAGGCGGAATTTGAATGGGGCTGGCAATGGTTCTGGCCGGGGGCGCAGATTTCGCGCGACCCGCTGGACGGCCAGCGCAAGCGGTATCATCTGCACGAGACGAGTGTGCAGCGGGTGATGCAGACGGCGGTGAAGCTGGCGGGCTTAACCAAGCCGGCGACGTGTCATACGTTGCGGCATTCGTTCGCGACGCATCTGTTGGAGAATGGTTATGACATCCGCACGGTGCAGGATTTGCTGGGTCATAAGAGTGTGACGACTACGCAGATTTATACTCATGTGATGCAGAAGCCGGGGTTGGGGGTGCGGAGTCCGTTGGATGGGTGAGGGCGGAGGGCGGAGGGCGGAAGGCGGAAATCGGAAGGCGGAAATCGGAAGACGGCGGGCGTCCACCTCACCCCGGCCAAGCCAAAGAACCTCACTTCACCCCTACCCTCTCCCAAGTTAAAACCCTCACCCGGCCAAGCCAAATCCCTCATCCGGCTGCGCCACCTTCTCCCGTCCGACGAGAGTAGGGCATCTCCCATCCGCTGGGCGAGGGACAGGTGTCCACATCTGTGTCCATTTTCAGGTCAAACCGGCGTGGATCTGGCGGAAAACGGCTTTTCATCAAAGGGTTTTGTCTTAAAAGCAAAGCGTTTTAGCCCGGAAGCAAAGCGTTTTGCCTTAAAAGCATTTTGTTTTAGCTCAAAAGCATTTCGTTTTGCCTTGCCATCAAAGCGTTTTACCCCAAAAGCAAAGTGTTTTGCCTTAAAAGCATTTCGTTTTATCTCAAAGGCAAAGCGTTTTGCCTCGCCATCAAAGCGTTTTATCTTAAAAGCAAAGCGTTTTGCTCTAAAAGCATTTCGTTTTGTCTTAAAAGCAAAGTGTTTTATCTCAAAAGCAAATCGTTTTGCCTTAAAAGCAAAGCGTTTTGCCCCGGCAGCCACGCCAGTGCGCAGCCGATTGCCCGCGCCGCGCATATTAGTAATGGTTGCGGCCATGATTTTTTTGCCCGGCGCGGCTAATAAGGTTGGCATGGTCAATGCTGTTTTTTCTGGTGTGCATGACCCCTTGGACAATTACGTCTGGTGGATCATTTTCGGGCGGGGAAAACATGGAGCCAAATGAAAAACATAATCCGGATATCGCTCGCCTTTGCGACTTATCCCGACACGGAACTGAACAGCTTCGCCATCCTGGTGATCGCCTGTCTCACGAACAACACGTTGTTTCCCAACCTGCCGGTAAATGTCATCGGTCTGGCGGTGTTGCAGACAGCGTTTAGCCAAGCCATCACGGCGTCCGCCCATGGCGGCACCCCGCTCACCGCCGCCAAAAACGAGGCGCGCAACGCGTTGATCGCCGCCCTGCGCCAGTCGGCGGGGTATGTCCAAAGTCTCACCCCGACGCTGAACTTGTCGCAAGTGCTGTCCTCGGGTTTTGACGTGGTGAACGCTTCTAACGTGCCGTCACCGCTCACGCAACCGGTCTTCACGCTGGATAATTCGATGGCTCCGGCGACTTGTTAGGCGCACGGCTCATATCATCAATATCCTGTCTGCCATTGTGAAACCTTGTAATCGTCGGGGATAAGCTTGGCTCCACGATGATCATCTAGCCAGATAAACTGCCGGTTTGTCGTGACTGCAAGCCTGCCCTGATTCCGAAACTGATACTCCGCTTCCGTGTAAAATGCCAACGTATAACTCCTGCCATCCACAACAATCGGGTTGGTGGTCGCCGTGTAAATCTCAAAATAGCCGTATCGCTTTGAATCGTGGTCAGTGCGAGCATCACTCAACGCTGCCGAAAGACTGGCTCGCGCTCTGTCAAAAGTCACCTGCTTGCCGCTGACGATACTCCCGTGCGCGACAATCGCCAAAAACAAAATCACTGGTAAAGCCAGCAATCCCAAAAGTGCTGACCATCCAAAAAGACTTTCGAGTTTAGCGTGCATGGCGGAGTGCGCCTAACGTAGAAAGCTGAGCCACCGCCGACTCGCGGCGTGGATTGCAACCGCAGCGGCCACGGCGGTTGGCTCCGGTGACTGGTTAGCCCACTGGTCAATGTCTATCATATAAAATCTTCTTCATCCTATCTGAACGAAGAATCGTAAATACGGCTGAAAACAAACACCAAATGGCAGCTATCACCGCGCCATAAACTCCGATGACCATCATCACTCCAAATCCAATAACAATCAAGTCTTGAGGGCCAAGCTTCTCATTCTGACTGTGAAAAAAGTGAAACACAGCAGGCGTGGCTACCATGCCGCCATAGCCCAACCCGGCCAGCGCAAGCAAACTGAGAAGTATGAACCAACATGGACGCTTAAAATTCATATCGTGGCAAGTAGTCTAACGTAGCAAGCTGAGCCACCGCCGACTCGCGGCGTGAACCGCGACAGCGGAACGGCAAGCGCCAACGGCGGTTGGCTCCGGCGACTTCCATGAGAAGGCCGTCAAGGTGAAAGTTTGGTTCACATGAATTTATTAGTTGGAAAAGGACGTGTTGGCAAGGCGGGAAAGGATCGTGCTTCCATCCGAACTCACAGTCGCCTGCGGTTCACGGTTTGATCCGAAGTCCTTGCACTGGGGGGAGCGTGACCATCTTGTTAGCGCACTCGTGTCGCCACGGTGCTGTCGCCGAACCGTCATTGCTCCCAGATTAGCGTCCATTCAAAGGCTTTTTTAAAGGTGGTTTGGTTTCAGGCCGGGGTTAACGTCAAGGCGGCCGCTCGTGGTTCGTAGTTCGTTCCATGTTTCCAGAGACTCAACAGCAACACCGCCAGCTTGCGGGCGACGGCGACGACGGCGCGTTTCTTTTCCCGCGCACTGCCCGTGCCGGTTAATCTTTGGCCGTATGCCCGCAACGCACAGGCCGGGCCGAAGGGGCCGAGGACATAGTGCGCCGCGCTGACCAGCAATCGGCGTAACAGCCCGTCGCCGCATTTGCTGATGCGCAGTTGTTTGTCCGTGCCGCCGCTCTGGTCGCGCCGGGGACACAAACCCAGATACGCGCCCACGTCCCGCCCGCGACTGAAACGTTGCGGGTCGCCCACCTTCAGCACGAAGCACAACGCCGTGAGCGGGCCGACGCCGGCGATCTGTTGCAGCCGTTGCGTTGCGGGGTAAGCCTTTTTGCTGCGGGCGATCAAAGCACGTTCCATCAATTTAATTTGTTCCGTTACCTGCGCGAGCACGGCCAGCAGCGGTTGCACCACCGGCAGGCAATCGTCGGGAATGTCTGCCAGCACGTTTTTGTGGAACGATTCACTGGCAGGATTGCGGACGGGATGACCGAGACTCTTCAAGGTGAAGCGCACCGCGTTGATCAGGCCGACGCGGGTGCGGACGAGGGCATCGCGCAATTTTAAGCCCAACAGATCATGCTGCGCCTGGGCGGAACCATGGTGGATGGGATGTAAGAGCGCGGGATCCACCCGCGCTAACCGGGCGAGCATCTGGGCGTCGCGCCGGTCGCACTTGCGTTCATGGCGGGAGATGGCGTGGAGCTTGCGCGGGTTGGCCACCACCACCGTTGCGCCCTGTTCGGTAAGGTAACGGCTGATCCACGGACTATGCGTGCCCGCTTCCAGCGCGACGCTGCTGCCGGGGAAAGCCACCAGCAGTTGTTTGAGGGCGGGCCGGGTATTCGGCAGGGACGCTTCCCGGACGATCTGACCAGCGGCATCAAGGACACAAACGTGATGCTGCCGGTCACCGAGATCAAGGCCGAGGGTGAACCCACTGACGACAGCGGGCGTGGAGGTGGCAACGGGGGACAGAGTCGGACGGGTTTTATTAATGGTGTTTTTCATAGGCAGTCATGTTACACCCAACGCGACCATCGCGCCGGGTGACTGCCTTCTCATCTAATCTGGTTAGGCTCGAATGAGCGAAAGCAAATCATGCTGTGCTTCTTGAGAAAAAACTTTGTAATTCATCGCCAGCTTCCTGTCTGCTGTCTTCACCTCAATCCACTGGCTCACGCCTCCAACAATGCTCACCTTCCTTACCAATCGAAACTCGGTGATGTCACTCAATCTAATCGTGTGCTGGCCGGAAAATAAACTGGAATAAACCAAAGAATCGGGTGTAAAAACAAGCCGGAACCGAGAAAGCCACAACATAATCGCTGCCGGTATACCGAGAGAAATCGCCGAAAAAACTAAAATCCTCAACGTTGAGGGCGGTGAAACTGAATAAAGAACAGGTGCCAACACAAGCAACAGTGACAGACCAATCGAGAACACACCCAAGACAACGAAAGTGCCAATCGGAACTGTGTATGTGCACTGCATATTAAAGGACTAATAGGAATTGGCGGTAGTGTGTGCACGGGAGCGTGCACCATTATTTTCACAGTAGTCTCTATTCATGTTGGTTTGATGAAAGCGGACTTGCGAATTCCTATCAAGGATTATTCACGAAATAAAAAACCCGCCGGAACTTTCCAGCGGGTTTTATCTTTAAAATTTTCGGGCGGATTAAGCGCCGTTGTCGCCGATGGCCTCGACGGGACAGCCTTCCTTGGCTTCTTTGCAGCGCGCTTCCTCTTCGGGCGTGCCGGGTTGCTTGTAAACGACGGAGTACCCGCCGTCGTCGTTGCGCTTGAAATTTTCCGGCGCGGTTTCGCGGCACAGGTCGCAGTCAATGCACTGGTTATCAACGTAGTATTTGCCAGTGGCGTTTTCGGGATATTTGTTTGCGGTGTCAGCCATAAAATTTATTAAAAATTAGGGGATTATGATGGCGGCGCGAGCGAGCGATGGCAAGCAAGATTCATGGCGGCACGGCAATAAAATCTTTTCTTGCAATTCCAGACAAGTATTCTGCACCCATGCAAAGAGGATTGCAGCGGCACACCAAAATCGTTTCCACGCTCGGCCCCGCCACGGACTCCGCCGAAATGATCGGCAAGCTGATGGACGCCGGCGTGAATGTCTTCCGCCTCAACATGTCGCACGCGCCGCACGACTGGGTGCGCCGCGTGTTCGCCGCCATCCGCGCCGAGTCGGCCAAACGCGCGCGCCACACGGGCATTTTGATGGACACGCAGGGGCCGGCGATCCGCACGGGTGACTTGAGCGTGCCGCTGGATTTGAAGCCGGGGCAGAAATTCACGCTCACCGTGCGCGGCGAAAAAAGCGAGGAGGAGCATTCCGTGGACGTGAACTACGAGAATTTCATCAACGACATCAGCGTCGGCGACGTGGTGCTCATGGACAACGGCGCGATTGAGATGAAGGTGCTCGCCAAAAATGGCAACAAGGTGGAATGCGAAGTCCTCACCGCCGGCAAGCTCGGCAGCCGCCGCCACATCAATCTGCCCGGTGTCAAAGTCAGTTTGCCCGCGCTCACGGCCAAGGACATCAAAGACGTGAAACTTGGTCTGGAACTCGGCGTGGACTTCATCGCGCTCTCGTTCGTGCGCGAAGCGCGTGATTTATTACAGCTTCGCGAAATGTTCGAGGAAGATAAACCGCATCCGTTCGTCATCGCCAAAATCGAGGATCAGGAGGCGATAAAAAATTTGGAATCCATCGTGCGCGAGGCCGACGGCATCATGGTGGCGCGCGGCGATCTGGGAATTGAAATTCCTTACGAAGAACTTCCCATCGTCCAGCGCCGCATCGTCAAAAGTTGTTTGCGCATCGGCCGTCCGGTCATCGTCGCCACGCACATGCTCGAAAGCATGATCACGGCGCCGATGCCCACGCGCGCGGAAGTGACCGACGTGGCCAACGCGATTTTTGAAGAGACGGATGCCATCATGTTGAGCGGCGAGACCACCGTCGGGAAATACCCCCTGAAATGCATTGAGGTGTTTGACAAGATTGCCAAGCGCATCGAGCGCAGCGGCAGCGCGCAGTTTCACGATTTGGCGGAACTCAATAACGCGCGGCAAAAGCTGGTCAAAAGCGCGGTCGTCATGGCGAATGAATTGAAGGCCGCCGCCATTCTGTCCTTCACCCGCCACGGCCACATGGCGCGCTACGCGTCGTGGATGCGCCCGCGCTATTCGCCCGTCTATGCAATGTGCGACAACGAACAGTCGGCGAACGAACTCACCTTGAGCTGGGGCGTCACGCCCTTCGTCATGGGATTCGATTTCATTGATCCGCAGAACACGATTGAAACCGGTTTAAAAATGCTGGCCGAGCAAGGCCGTTTGCAGAAAGGCGACACCGTCGTCATTATCGGCGCGATTTCCGTCGGCACGGAAATCGTGGACGCCGTGCAGATGCGGACGGTTTGAACTGAATCGGGCTTAATGCAAAAACGCGCCGACAGATGTTGCCGGCGCGTTTTGGTTTGGCGGCTAAATTATCTCCCCAAAGCTACCGCCGCGAGGTTGGTGATGTTCAAAAGCGTGTTCGGGAATATGCCAATCCAGAAGATGCCGACGAGGCAAACCCAGATGGAAAGTCTGGCCGGCGATGAGAGTTCGATCGGCGACAAATCTGCCGGTTGTTTGCTCCAATAAATCGCACGGATGACGCCGAAATAGTAGTAGAGCGAGATAATCACGCCCGCCAGCGCGATGAAGGCGAGCCAATAATAACCATGGTTTCCGGTGGCCTGCGCGGTTTCAATCACGGCTTTGAGGAGCAAAAATTTTCCAAAGAATCCCGCGAGCGGCGGGATGCCGGCCAGTGAAACCATCGCGATGGTGAGGGTAGCGGCGAGCAGCGGCGAACGCTGGTTTAAACCGGCGAGGCCGCCAATGTCTTCCGTCGGCAACTGCCGCATCACCAACGTAACGACAAACAAAGCCGCCATCACCGTGAACACATAACCGGCGAGATAATACAACAGTGCCGACTGTCCGCTCGCGCTCAAGGCCGCCACGCCAAGCAGCAAATAACCGGCTTGCGCGATGCTGGAATAGCCGAGCAGACGTTTCAAATTGCGCTGCGGAATCGCGCAGAGATTGCCGTAAAGAATCGTGATCGCAGAAATCACAATCAGTAAATTCGCCCAGTGCGCGGTCACGCTCGGCACGGCGGTGAACAGCACGCGCAGCAGCAAAACAAAGCCGGCGGCTTTGGAACCGATGGCGAGAAACGCGGTCGTCGGCGTCGGCGCGCCTTGATAAACGTCCGGCGCCCAAATCTGGAATGGAAACGCGGCGATCTTGAAGCCAAGTCCGACCAAAACCAGCAACACGCCGAGCAGAAAGAGTTGACTGGTCGCAACCTCCGGGTTTTGGGCGAGAAAATGTGAAAGGTTGTCGAAATTCAGTTCACCGGTCGTTCCCCAAATCAGCGCGATACCGAACACCATGAACGATGACGACAGCGCGCCGAGGATCAGATATTTCACGCCGGCCTCGAGCGATTGAAGTTTGCTGCGTTGAAAACTGACGAGGACGTAAAAGGTGATGGTGATGAGTTCGATGGAGACGAACAGCATCGTGAAGTCGTTCGATGACGCGGCAAACAACATGCCGGCGAGCGCAAAAATAATCAGCGAATAATATTCCGCCACGCTGCCCTCGGCAAGTTTGTCGGAAAATTCGGCGGCCATGAACAGAACCAAAATCACCGCGACGATGAACAGTTGCTTAAAGAACAGGGACAGCGCGTCGTTGACGAACATGCCGCCGAACGCGGTGCCGAACTGGCCGCAACTGCCATTGCCACTCAAGCTCGTGACCAGCAACACGCCCAACGCCACGATGGCCGCATAGCCGACGAAGCGGCGGCGCTCGGCGGGCACAAACAGATCCGCCAGCAGCAGTACCAGGCCGAGGCCGATCACCGAAATTTCCAGCATTATCAGGGAGGAATTCATTTATTTTCGATTGCCAATTGCCGATTGCCAATTGAAACAGTTTCGGGGAGCGCGCCCGCCGCGGGCGCTTTGGCTGACGCCACGTCAGCCAGAACGGAACTCGTCAACGGGGCGCTGATGACAACAGCCGGGGCGGCTGTGCTTCCCTGACTCATTACCATCGTCACAATTTTCTGCGCATCGGGATTGATTTTTTCCGTGAGCAATTTCGGCACGAAGCCAAACACCAGCAGGCTCACGAGCAGCAGCGCATAAGGCAGTTTGCGCCAGACATTCGAGGCGTCGGACAGCAAATCCCATTTTTCCGGCAGCGGGCCGTGCAGGATGTTGCGGATGGCGCGCGTCATATAAATGCCGCCGATGACCAGTGCGCCCCAGAGCGCGATGACCGTGATGGCCGGAAACATTTTCCACGCGCCGAAAAACACCGTGGCTTCGCCCCAGAAATTCGCGAAGCCGGGCAATCCGCAGCCAGCCATTGCGGCCATGAGCAACGCGGTGCCGATAAACGGCAGCTTGCGGCAGAGGCCACCGAGTTCGCTGATTTGCAACGTGCCGGTCTGTTTGTAAATGTAGCCGCTCAGGGCGAATGTAAGCGCCGCGAGGAAACCGTGCGCGACCATGATCAGCACCGCACCGGTCACGCCGATGAGGTTCAGACTGGCGATGCCGAGGAAAATAAAACCCATGTGCGCCACGCTGGAATTACCGATGAGCAGGTTCAAATCTTTTTGGCGCATTGCGACCCAGCCGACATACAAAATATTACCGACGCATAGCCACGCGATCACGTGCGCCCAGCTTTGCGCAGCCTGTGGCAGGAGCGGGAGTGCGATACGAATCAAACCATAGAGCCCGAATTTCTTCAGCACGCCGGCGTGAAGCATGGCGGTCGGTGACGGTGCAACACCGTAACCGAGAGGCGCCCAGGAATGAAACGGCCAGAGCGAAACCAGAATGCCGAAGCCGAACAGCAGCAGCGGGAAGATGAAGTTTTGCGCGTTGACCGCGAGCGGATTGGTCTTGGCGTGTTCAATGATTTTCGGGATGTCGAACGTGTTCGCACCGGATTGCAGATAAAGCGCGATGAGGCCGATGAGCGCGATGAGCGCGCCGATGCTCAAATATAGCGTGATCTGGAACGTCGCGTAGTTCTTCTTTTCGCCGCGGCCCCAGACGCCGATCATGATGAAGGTCGGAACCAGCGCGAGTTCGTGCAGGAAGTAGAAGAAGAACAAGTCGAGCGATGCGAACGCACCGAGAATGCCGCCGGTCATCACCAGCAGCAGGATGTAAAATTCCTTTTCGCGCGTCTGGATTTCCCACGAGCAGAGCGCGGCGGCGAAGGCGACGATCGCGCCCATCAAAATGAGGCCGACGTTCAAGCCGTCCACGCCGACGTGATAGCTGATGCCGAGCGATTCGACCCACGAGATTTGCTGCTCGAACTGGAAGCCGTTCGCGCCGGGAATAAACTGGCAAAACATTTTCACCGCCAGCACCGCCGAGATCAGCGTGGCCAGCACCGCGATGGCGCGGATGATGACGCGGTAATTGCGCGGCACGACGATGAGCGCCAACGCCGCCAGCAGCGGCCAACCTGCGATGTAAGTCAGTATGGACATTTTATTTTCCCAAAACGAAATAGAGCAGCAGCACCACGCCCAGCACGAATAGAATCGTGTAGGTCTGGAGGTTGCCGGTTTGCGCGAGGCGCAGCGCGCGTCCGCTCAAATCCGTGCCGCCGCGAATCGCGCCGATGATCGCGCCTTCCAAAATCCAGCGATCAATCCAGTCGGCCACCGCCGCGAGAAAATCATGCGCGCGGATGAACGTGGCTGCGTAAAACTCGTCGAAGTAAAAACGGTTTTTCATCGCCGTGGACAGCGCGCCAAGTTTGGCGGGCAACGGATCTGAACTGGCATTTTTGTAAAGCGCGAACGCGAGAAAAATTCCCAGCAGCGCCACGCCGATGCCAATCAACATCGGGACGGGCGTGCGCAGCGGTTCGAGGAATTGTTGCGCGACGGAAAGGGTTTCGTGGTCGGCTACGAATTGCGAACCGTAGTTGTTAGTGATACCGATAAAACCGCCGATGGCTGCGAACACGGCCAGCACCACCAGCGGCAGCGTCATCACCAGCGGCGATTCGTGCGCATGCTTTGCGTGGTCGGATTTGTCCTTGCCGAAGAAAACGACGAAGAAAAGCCGGAACGTGTAAAATGCCGTCAGCGCGGCGACGAAAACGGCGACGGCGAACAGCAAATAATTCTTCTGTTCCAACGCTTGCGCGAGAATGGAATCCTTCGAATAAAACCCGCTGAACGGCGGAATACCGCTCAAGGCGAGAGCGCCGATGAGAAACGTCCAGAACGTGATGGGCATTTTTTTGCGGATGTTGCCCATTTGCCAGATGTCCTGCTCGTGGTGCATGCCGAGGATGACGGAGCCGGCGCTCAAGAACAGGAGCGCCTTGAAAAATGCGTGCGTGGTCAGATGGAACATCGCCGGCGTCGGGCCGTTCAAACCGACGGCCATGACCATGTAGCCGAGTTGCGACAGCGTGGAGTAGGCGATGATGCGCTTGATGTCGTTTTGCTGGATGGCGATGAGCGCGGCGAGCAGCGCGGTGAATCCGCCGATGTAGGCGATGACGTGGAGCGCGTCGGCGTTGTATAAAAACAACGTGCGGCACAGCATGTAAACGCCGGCGGCCACCATCGTCGCGGCGTGGATCAAAGCAGACACGGGCGTCGGGCCTTCCATCGCGTCCGCGAGCCAGACGTGGAGCGGGAATTGCGCAGACTTGCCGACCGCACCGCAAAAAACCAAAAGACCGGCGATGGTCGCGCCCACGCCAAGCGCGGCAGGATTCGCCAGCATCGCCGTTTGCAACACGCCAAAATTCAACGAGCCGAGCAGTCCCCAAACCATCAAAATGCCCGCGAGAAAACCGAAGTCGCCGAGGCGGTTGGTGATGAAGGCTTTTTTCGCGGCGTCGCCGGCGCTGGGTTTTTCAAACCAGAAACCGATGAGCAGGTAGCTGGACACGCCGACCAGTTCCCAGAAAATGAACATCATCAGAAAATTATTCGCCAGCACGATGCCGAGCATCGAGAACGTGAACAAACTTAAGAACGCGAAGAAGCGCGCCTTGCTCCGGTCGTGATCCATGTAGCCGTAGGAATAAATATGGATCGCGCCGCCGACGCCGGTGACGATGAGCAGCATCATCAGGCTCAACGCGTCGAGCTTGAGGCCGAAATCAATTTGCAGTCCGCCGATGGACAGCCAGTTCACAGAGGTTTCTGTCGTTATAGGATGCCAACCCTCGTGATTAATAAAAATAACCGTGAGAATGAAGCCCGTAACAACGGCCCCGATTGAGATAAGACTGCTGACAGTCTTGGTGCGCAAAGTGAATAACGTAATCACCGTCGCTGAAAACAGTGGCAGAAACAAGATAATCCACGGTAGATTGCCGTAAATTCTCTCAGTTAAATCTTTTAAGTCGGTGGTCATTGATTCATCCGTCAGAGTTTCATCGAGGTCAAATCTTCGACGTGCGCGGACTGGCGTTTGCGGTAGAGCGCCACGATCAGCGCGAGGCCGACCGCCACTTCCGCCGCCGCCACGGTGATGATGAAAAACACCAGCACCTGGCCATCGAGCTTGTTGTTGAACCGCGAAAAGGAGACGAGCGCCAGGTTGGCGGCGTTGAGCATAAGCTCGAGCGACATGTAAATCACCAGCAGGTTGCGGCGCATGATGACGCCCAGCAACCCCAGGCTGAACAGCATGAAGCTCACGAACAAATAATGATGAAGGCCAACGTGCATGTTATTCGAGTTTCTTTTTGCTGAGCAGAATCACGCCGATCATCGCCACGAGCAGCAGCACGGAGACGATTTCAAACGGGAGCGTGTATTGCGTGAACAAAAGTTTGCCGAGCGCGTAGGTTTCGCCTTCGAGCGTCGGCTCGGCGGCGGCGGGCTTGATGGACGCAAGCGACTTCACAAAAATGCTGACGACGATGCCGACCGAAACCAAGCCGGCGGCGAGGCCGAAGAATTTTATTTTGCGGCGCTGCTCTTCTTTTAAGTCGAGCAACATGATGACGAAAATGAACAGCACGATGACCGCGCCGGCGTAAACCAGAATCTGCACCGCCGCAAGAAAGAACGCGTGCAGCAGCAGGAACAGGCCGGACATCGAGATGATCGTCAGCACAAGAAACATCGCGCTCGTCACCGGATTGCGGCTGAACGGATTTGCAACGACAAGCACGGCGCACAGCAAAGTCAGCGCTGCGAAGACGTAAAACAAAACGTCTTCGACCGCGCCGCCTGCGATCAGATTGTTGATGGCTTCCATTACTGATTAAATTTTTACCGGGAAATTTTCCTGCGCCTTCGCTTCTTCCAGTTTATGTTTCCATTTCTGGATGCCGCCGACTTCGCCGCCGAGCGCCAGGAGTTTTTCTTTGTTGTAAATCAATTCGCTGCGGCTCAGTGCGGTCAGCGAATAATCTTGCTGCAAGAAAATCGCCTCTTCGGGACAGACTTCCTGGCAGAAGCCGCAGAAGATGCAGCGCAGCATGTTGATTTCGAATTCCGCAGGCATTTTTTCGGCGTTCGTGCGATCGGCCTTCAAGCCCGAATCGCCGGGCGGCGTGATGCGGATGGCTTTCGGCGGACAGACAAATTCGCAGAGCTGGCACGAAACGCATTTCGTGTTGCCTTCTTGATCCTTAACGAGATACGGCGCGCCGCGATAATTTTCCGGCAGCGTCCATTTCTGTTCGGGATATTCCATCGTCACGACCTTGCCCTTGAACAACGTGTTGTAGGCGTGCTTGAGCGTGACCTTCAATCCGCCGACGATCGCCGGCAGATAAAGCTTTTCCCAAAACGTGAGCGATTTGCGATTTACGACGACAGCCATATCAACTCCTGATCCACAGCCAGACGGCCGTGATTAAAATGTTCACCAATGCGAGCGGCAGAAAACGCCGCCAGCCCAAGTCCATCAACTGGTCATAACGAAAACGCGGGAACATCCAGCGCACCCAGATGAAGACAACCATGAAAAACAGCATCTTCGCGAGGAAGACAAAAATTTGCGCGATGCCCATGCCGAGCGACGTCGCCGCGTGATCGAGTCCCCAGAACGGCAACGTCCAGCCGCCGAAAAACAGCGTCACCATCATCGCGGACGAAGAAACCATGTTGGAATATTCCGCGAGGAAAAACAGCGCGAACTTCATCGAGCCGTATTCCGTGTGATAGCCGCCGACGAGTTCGGTTTCCGCTTCGGGCAAATCGAACGGCGTGCGGTTGGTTTCCGCGAACGACGCGACCATGAAAATGATGAATGAAATCGGCGCATACGCGACCATCCAGCCGTGCGTGGACTGCCACGAAATAATTTGGCCGAGATTCAAATTACCGACAATCAGCAAAACGGGAATGACCGACATGCCCATCGAAATTTCATACGAAATCATCTGCGCGCTCGACCGGATGCCGCCGAACATCGGATATTTTGAGTTCGCCGCGTAGCCCGCGAGCACGATGCCGTAAACGCCCATCGAGACGATACCGAACGTGTAGAGGATGCCGACGTTCAAATCCGCGATGACCATTTTCTGCGCGCCGATGTTCGAGCCGAACGGAATCACCGCGACCGTCAGCATCGCCGGAATCACCGACACTGCCGGTGCGAGGAAGAAATAGATTTTCTTCACGCCCGCCGGAGTGAAATCTTCCTTGAACATGAACTTCAAGCCGTCGGCGAGCGGCTGAAAAAGTCCGAGCCGCGTCAAAAATTGTCCGCCGGGAACAAATTTCATGAACGGCGGCGCGGTGCGGTTCGGGCCGACGCGATCCTGAATCCACGCGGAAATTTTGCGCTCGGCCAGCACGGAATACGCGACGAGTCCCTGCACGACGCCGACGACAATCGCGATCTTGACGATGCTGAAGATGATGAAATTCCAGTCCATGTTTATTCTTTTGCCACAGAGGCACAGAGGCACAGAGAAAATTTTTCCGACAATGCTTTTTCAAAAGCACCGGCAAATTCCATTTTCAATTTTTGTTTCATCTCTGTGTCTCTGTGCCTCTGTGGCCAATCAAAATTAAATCTGCACCGTCACTCCAGTGTCACCAAGGGATTGCCACGTCACGCCATTGAACGCCGGCACTTCTTTCGCCATTTGGTTGAACAAACCCTCGATGGTCACGAAGCCATTCTGGCCGGTGACATTGTGGACGAGATCGTGCAAAAATTCCCATTCGGCGCGCGCGTCGCCGGGCGCTTCGACGGCTTTCATGAATTTCTGGACGCGGCCTTTGCCGTTGGTGAACGAGCCGCGTTTTTCCGCGTGCGCCGCGCCGGGCAAAACGTAATGCGCCAGCTTCGTCGTCTCGTTCGGCAAAATGTCGCTGACGATGAGGGTGTCCAGCTTCGCGAGCAATTCCGCCGTGATGCCGTGTTCGTCCACGACTTCGCTGATGGTTTCGCGCTCGCGCAATTTTTCGTTCGCCACCGCGCGCTTGACGATGTTCTCGCCAAAAACGATGAGCGTCTTGATTTTTCCGCTGGCAATGCCGTCGGAAATTTTCACCAAATTAATACCCATTTCGGTGAAACAAATTCCAGTGAGCCGCGCGCCGTTCGTGTTCGGATTTTTGTCCGCGCTGACGAGCAGCTTGTCGGCTTGGCCGTCGCGCGGAATCGAATCACTGATCGCGCCGAGTTTGGCTTTCAGTTTTGAAATCAACCAAAGCTCTTCGTTCGTCTGTCGCGCCGAGGCGATGATGGCCACGGAACCCGCCGGAGCTTTTTTGAGCTTGTCCGAAATTTCGTTGAGCGCCGCCGTCCAGGTGGATTTGTGTCCGCGCACCAGAACATCTTTCAAACGATCTTCGCGGCCGATCCATTTGTAATTCAAACGGCCGGCGTCGCACATCCACGGGCCGTTGACGGCGTCGTTTTCGCGCGGCGTGTAGCGCTGGATTTTCTCCTCGCGCGAACCGATGATGATGTTGCAGCCCGTCGCGCAACTCGTGCAAATGCTCTTGGTTTCCTTCAAAAACCACACGCGCATCTTGAAACGAAAATCTTTCGACGTCAGCGCACCAACCGGGCAGATGTCCACCGTGTTCAGCGTGTAATTGTTGTCGAACGGCAAGCCGGGGAATGTCGCAATCGTGTTGTAACTGCCGCGATTGACGATGCCGAGCGCGTCGTCGCCCGCGATGTCGCGCGTGAAACGGATGCAGCGCGTGCAGAGAATGCAGCGTTCCGCGTCGAGCATGATGCGCGGCCCGAGGTCAACGGCCTTGGGTTTGTGAACTTTCGCTTCGACAAAGCGGCTCGCGCTTTGTCCATAATCCACCGAGTATTCCTGCAACTTGCATTCGCCGGCCTGATCGCAGATCGGACAATCGAGCGGATGATTGATGAGCAGCGATTCGAGCACGCCTTCGCGCATCTGCTTCACGCCGGGCGTGTTCGTGTAAATTTCCATGCCCGGCGAAATCGGCGTGGCGCATGAAATAGCGGGACGCGGCATCTTGGAAATTTTCGGCGAACCGTCCGCGTTCAAAATCGGTTTGCGATCCGGCCCCATCGCGGGCATGCCGTATTCGACGAGACACATGCGGCAATTGCCGACGACCGGCAATTTCGGATGATAGCAATAATGCGGCACTTCCTGTTTCGCCAGTTCGCACGCCTGGATCATCGTGGTCGGGATTTGCTTGCCGGAAATCGGATCGGCCATAGTCTTCGGCACTTCGATTTCGCGCCCGTCCACCTTCACCTTGATTTTTTCAATCGGCGGCGCGGACTTGATTTCAGTTGTGGCGGCGGTTGACATTTTTTTAATTGGCCACCGAGGCACAGAGACACAGAGAGAAAAAAATTTCTCTGTGGCTCTGTGGCTCTGTGGCAAAAAATTTCATTTTTAGTGATGCGCGGCTTCCAAATGTTTTTGTTCGGCAGGCGCGGCAACTTGCTTCGCGTGACGCGCTTCATCCGCCGCGCCTTTCGCGACAAATTCATCTTTGAACTTCGCGACAAAACTTTGCACGGGCCACGAACACGCTTCGCCGAACGCGCAAATCGTGCGGCCGCCGGGAATGTTGTCGGCGATCTTCACAAGATAATCCGCGTCGCTCGCGCGGCCTTCGCCGTGCGTGAGACGATGCAGCGCCTTGCTCATCCAGAGCGAACCTTCGCGGCAGGGCGTGCATTGGCCGCAACTTTCGTGCGCGTAAAACTCGGAAAGGTTCGCGAGCGCCTCGACGATGTCCGTCGAATCGTCCATCACGATGATCGCGCTCGATCCGCTCATCGAACCGGCGGCGGCGAGCGAATCGAAATCGTAAGGCAGATCAAGCATGTCGGTCTCGACCAGAACTTCCTTGCCCTCGGCGTCTTTTTTCTTGAGCTTGAATTTCTCACCCGCCTTGAAAACTTTCGCGGAGGAACCTCCGGGAATCACGGCTTTCAACTTTCTGCCATCGCGCAGACCGCCGCCGAATTTTGGATCGTTGATGAGTTCGCCAATCGTCGCCTTGCCGGTTTCGATTTCGTAGTAGCCAGGTTTCTTGACGTGGCCGCTCAAGCTGACGATGCGCGTGCCGGTGTTGTTCGGCGTGCCGAGTTTCGCGAACGCCGCGCCGCCCATCGCGACGATGTGCTTCACGTTGCAAAGCGTCTCGACGTTGTTCACGATGGTCGGACACATCCACAGGCCGAGGATGGCCGGAAAATACGGCGGCTTGATGCGCGGATACGGACGTTTGCCTTCGAGCGATTCAATCAAACCAGTTTCTTCGCCGCAAATGTAAGCGCCCGCGCCGCGATGGACATGAATCTCCAAATCATAACCGCTGCCGCAGATATTTTTGCCGAGAAAATTTTTCGCGCGCGCTTCTTTCAGCGCTTCGTTCAAAATTTTCGCGCCGTCCACCATTTCACCGCGAATATAAATGTAGGCGAGATGAACGTCGTTCGCGAAGCACGAGATGGCCATGCCTTCGATCAACTGGTGCGGATCCTTATACATGATCTGCCGATCCTTGAACGTGCCGGGTTCGGATTCGTCGGCGTTGCAGATGAGATAAATCGGCTTGCCGCTCTTGCGGTCAACGAAGCTCCATTTCAAACCACAGGAGAAACCCGCACCACCGCGACCGCGCAGGCCGGAGACTTTCACGTCCTCGCGGATTTGTTCCTGCGGTGAAAGTTTTTTGCCGTCGGGCAAATCTTTCGGCGAGATGGCGAGCGCCTTCTTCAGATCGTTGTAGCCGCCATGACGCAAATAGCACTCGATGTCCCGGCTGTAACCGGGTTCATCGGCGTATTTCAAAATCAATTTGTATTCTTGCGCCATATCAGCAACTTGACTCTTAATAAATTATCTTTAGCTTACCCGTCCTGTCATTGCCCGATGGTGTAACGGTAGCACAGCAGACTCTGAATCTGTTTGTCGTGGTTCAAATCCACGTCGGGCAACCATTTTTAATTTTCCGAAAGACAGAATTAACACAATTTACAGAATTAAATCCGGCAATTCCTAATTCAGTTGATTTTGTTAATTCTGTCTTCATTTGCATTTCCCAACAATCTCGTCCGCTTTCGCGTGTGAAACCGCTTCGTAAAAATCATCGTTGCACATCATCACCGGCGCGGTGCCGCAACTGGCGAGGCACTCGACAAATTCAACGGTAAATTTTCCGTCCGATGTCGTTTGCGCACCGTGCACGTGCGCATCCAGGCCGAATTTTTTGCACAGATGCTCGCGCAATTCATACGCGCCGCCGAGCGCGCAGCTCAATGTGCGGCAGACCTTGATCTGATATTTGCCCAGCGGTTCCTGCCGGAGCATCGGATAAAACGTCAGAATTTCCTGGATGTTGATCGGCTGCAACTCCAGTTTTTTGGCCGTCCACAAAACTGCGTCGCGCGAAATCCAGCCGAACTTTTCCTGGATCGCGTGCAGCACCATCAGCGACGCGGCGCGCTTCACGGGATAATGCGTGATCAGCTCGTCCACTTCGGCTTCCAGTTCAGTTGTCGCTTGAAAACTCATTTTCTTTTTGCCACAGAGTCACAGAGAACACAGAGAAAATAAAACTCCGTGCGCTCTGTGTCTCTGTGGCCAATAAATTTCATCGGTCGCTTTCTCCCATCACGAAATCGAGCGAGCCCAAAATCACGGGCACGTCGCTGATCATCGCGCCCGGCATCAGTTCGCCCAGGATGCTCAAATTGATGAACGAGGGCGCGCGGATTTTCAGGCGATACGGCGTGCCGCCGCCTTTGCTATTGATATAAAAACCAAGTTCGCCCTTCGGATTTTCATGGCCGAAATACGTTTCGCCGGGCGGACAATTCACGCCTTCGGTCACAAGCATGAACTGATGGATCAATTCTTCCATGCTCGTCAAAACCTTTTCCTTCGTGGGCAACGTGATTTTTCCATCGGCCACGTTGACCGGCTCGTGCGATTTATTTTCCGCGCCGCCGGGAATTTTGTTACAGCACTGCTCCAAAATTCTCATGCTCTGCTTCATTTCTTCCATGCGCACGAGATAGCGGTCGTAACAATCGCCGGCTGAACCGACGGCGATGTCAAAATCCAAATCCTTGTAGCAAAGATACGGCTGGTTTTTGCGCAAGTCCCATTCCACGCCGCTGCCGCGCAGGTTCGGGCCGCTCAAACCGTAGTCAATCGCCATTTCTTTCGAGATCACGCCGAGGTCGCGCAGACGGTCAACCCAGATGCGATTGCGCGTGAGCAGCGTGTGCGCTTCGTCGAGCGCGACGGCAAACTCTTTGAGAAATTGACGCACTTGATCGCACCACGTCGGCGGCACGTCGCGCATCAAGCCGCCGATGCGCGTGTAGCTCGTCGTGAGACGCGCGCCGCTCGCGGCTTCGGCGAGGTTGTAAATTTTTTCGCGCTCGGTGAACGTCAGCAGGAAAACCGTGACTGCGCCGGTGTCCATCGCAAACGCGCCAAGACCGAGCAAATGCGAGGAAATGCGCGCGAGTTCCGCGACCATCACGCGGATGTATTGGCAGCGCGGCGGCAGTTTGTCGTGGATGCCGAGCAGTTTTTCCACCGCGAGCGCGTAGGCGACGTTGTTCGCGAGCGGCGCGAGATAATCCAGCCGATCCGTGTAAGGGATGAACTGGGTGTAGGTCATGTTCTCGGCGATTTTTTCGTCGCCGCGATGCAGATACCCGACATCGGGATCCGCCTTGGTGATGACTTCGCCGTCCAGTTCCAGCACGATACGCAAGACGCCGTGCGTGGCCGGATGCGACGGTCCCATGTTCAGCACCATCTTCTCACCCTGAATATCCTGCGCCTCTTCCACGGCCGCGGCAGCGCGCGCGGCGGAATCCGGAATTTCAATGTCTTGAACAGTGGCCATGAAAAATTATATTAGCTTTCCACCAATGAGCCTCTTGTCGCTGATGGCCGGCTCGGCACCTTCGGGCACGCGAACGCGTGGCTCGCGCGCAATCGAATCACTGCTCGTCGGTAATGTCACGAACGGTCCGCCTTCCATCGGCGTGACTTGCGTGAACGCCACGCCCGGCAAATCCGACGGCTTGCCGGCGAGCGGGAAATCTTTTCGAAGCGGATGAAACGGATAGCCTTCCCACATCAGAATGCGGCGCAAATCCGGATGGCCGCTGAAACGGATGCCCATCATGTCGTAAATTTCACGCTCGTGCCAGTTGGCCGTGCGCCAGACGGGCAGCACGCTCGGCAGCTCGGATTTTTCCTCGCTTACGTCGGTTTTCAGGCGCAATTCCTCGCCGCTCGCGATGCCGCGCAAATGATAAACCACCGTCCAACGCGGGTCTTCGCCATAATTATCCACGCTGGAAATATCCACGAGATAATCGAAGCCAAGCTGTCGTTTGGCGAAATTGCAGACTTCAAAAATTTGTTCGGCGTCGGAAATTTTCAGCGAAATTTCGCCACGAAATTCCGTCGGCTCGGCGATGAGCGCGCCGAACTTGGCCTTGATTTTATTGGCGGATTCGAGGGCGGACACGGAATTATTTTTCTTCGAGGTGCAATAATTTTGCAGCGACGGTTCCCTGCAAAATGGGCTGTTTACCGATCTTATTTTGAATTTTTATCAGCGCGTCCAGCACGGCTTCGGGGCGAGGCGGGCAGCCGGCGATGTAAACATCCACCGGAACGACTTTATCCACGCCCTGCAACACGGCGTAGCTCCGATACATGCCGCCGGTCGAGGCGCACGCGCCCATCGCGATGACCCATTTCGGCTCGGGCATCTGGTCGTAAATGCGCTTGAGAAAGCCGGCGGATTTGTAAGTGACCGTGCCGGCGACAATCATGCAGTCGGCCTGGCGCGGCGAAAAACGCATCACTTCGGAACCAAAACGGGAAATGTCGAAACGGCTCGCGCCGACGGCCATCAACTCAATCGCGCAACAGGCAAGGCCCATCGGCATCGGCCAGACGGAATTTTTGCGGAACCACGCGAGTGCGGCGTCCACCGTCGTGAGCACGACATCGCCTTCCACTTTTGAATTGTAGCCGATTTCGGTTTTAGACTGCATCGCGTTAAAAATTATGCGCTCGAAAAAAGCGCAAGCGAAGCCTAGCTCCCGGCGCAAAAACGGGCAAGTCCAATTTGTGATTTTTTTCACAAGCAAATGCGAACGCCGCGTTTTGTCACCCAATTTTAACAATGCGCCGGCAAAATTGTGTTATCAACTTGGGCTTGTGACCGCCACCAGTTTCGCTATTTTAGAAAAACGCGCCTAGCGCCACGCATGAAATCATTTGCTGAATTAAATTTTCCGGGCCGGCTGATCGCCGTCGAGGGCCTCGACGGCTCGGGCAAGTCCACGCAGATTTATCTGCTCAAACGCTGGCTGGAAGCCGAGGGCATCAAGGTTTATTTCAGCGAATGGAATTCTTCTGAAATCGTCAAAGCCGCCACGAGCAAAGGTAAAAAGCGCGAGTTGCTCACGCCGACGACATTCAGTTTGATTCACGCGACGGATTTTGCGGATCGTTACGAACGGCATCTGCTGCCGTTGTTGCGCGCCGGCTACATCGTTTTGTGCGACCGCTATATTTTCACCGCGTTCGCGCGCGATGTGACGCGCGGTTGTCCGCCGGACTGGGTGCGCGGCAATTACAGTTTCGCCGCGCGGCCGGACTTGACGATGTTTTTCAAGGCGGATTTGGAAGTGTCGTTGAACCGCATTTTGGAAGGGCGGCCGAAACTGAAATTTTTCGAGGCGGGCATGGATCTGAATTTGTCGAAGGATCCCTACGAAAGTTTCAAGATTTTCCAGGGCCGCATCTTGGAACAATATCTGGCTTTGAGCAAGGAATTCGACTTCGTGACCATGAACGCCAACGTGAACGTGGAGAAGCAGCAGGTGATCGTCCGCAAACTGGTGAGCGAGCGGATTGACTTGAAAAAATTCAAGCGGCGCAGTCCGCTGCCGCTGCCGCCGGCGCTGCAGGTGGAAATCGAAACGTTGGAAATTGAAGAAGACAAAGCCGCATGAGCACCAAAAAACCCCGCCGTTTTTACGGCCATGGCATCCCGCGCGTCAAACCCGAAGAACTCGGCGGCAAACTGATCGTCGTCGAGGGCGCGGACGGTTCGGGCCGTTCCACGCAAATCGCCGAACTCGTCCAGTGGCTCGAAACGAGCGGCCGGCCGACCGTGCAGGTCGGGCTGAAACGCTCCACGCTCGTCAGCGCGGAACTGGAAAAAGCGCAGGAGGGAAATGTGTTGAGCCGCACGACGCTCGGGCTTTTTTACGCGACGGATTTCGCCGACCAATTGGAAAACATCATGCTGCCGGCGCTCAAGGCGGGATTCATCGTGCTGGCCGACCGCTATATTTATACGTTGATGGCGCGCGACCTCGTGCGCGGCATGGATGAGAAATGGTTGAAAAATCTTTACGGCATCGCGCTGGAACCGGACGCGGTTTTTTATCTTTCGGTGGAACCGGAAGAGCTCGTGCAGCGCAACCTCGCGAAAAGCGCGACGCTGGATTATTGGGAAAGCGGCATGGACCTTGGCCTTTCCCGCGACGTGTTCGACAGTTTTTTGACCTATCAATCCGCCATGCAGAGCGCCTTCAAGACGATGCAAAAAACATATGGCTTTGACATCGTGGACGCGAACCGCTCGGTGAGCGCGGTGAACAAAGAATTGCGCAAAAAAATCAGCGCGGTGCTGGACGCAGAGTGATTAAGGATTGGGCGTCAACGGCACGGGCGGCAAATTAGTTTGCCCCGCCGCGCGTTCAGCCGCGACCGTCTTAACTTGGTCTTCCGGCGACAAATTCGAACCGGTCCGTTGCAATTCAATCATTTTGTCCAGCCGCACTTTTAACTCATCGGTTGCCCCGACCGGCGAACCATTGGTGCCGCCCGTTTTGCGCGGCGCGCGGAACTGCTTCAGCATATTTTCAAAATCTTTTTGCTGCTCCTTGGTCAACTGATCGCGGATCTGCCGGCGTGAATCCTGCATGACTTTGCGCATCTGCGCCGTGCTGTTCGTCCAGATGGCGTGATTTTGTTCCTGGCCGTCGGCGAGGATTTTTTTGATGGCGATGGATTGTTCGGGCGAGAGATGCAAGACCGCGTCGATCTTGGCGAGAAAATCCTTGTCCAAAATTTCCAGCGGGTGCAATTGACGGGGCAACTCGATTTGGTGCGGCGGCGGACTGGTGGCCGGAGCATGGGCATCGGCCGTCATTGCCGGATGATGCGCCGGCCGGGCATGTGAATAATTCACATAGTTCACCAGCAAACCGCCGGTGATGACGCCCGCGCCAAAAATGACGATCGTGGCAAAAATGACCTTCCAATTATTCACGGCGCAGTGGCATCGCCTTGGTCCACCGAGGCCAGCAGCGTGTTCTCAAAATCCTGCGACAGGTCGTTCCCGGTGTCGGTCCTGGCCGGCGAAAATAATGAGATCGCGCCGAACACCACCGCCACCGCCACACACGCGCCGGCGGCGCGCCAGAGGCCACGGGTCCAGCCCAGCCATTGATCCCCGACTGGACGGGCCGCGAGGTGCGCCATGATGCGTTGCTCGAACGCGTAAGGCACCCGGTCGTCCGCAGCGCGCAAACGCGCGGCGGCAATCAGTTTGTTGTGCAATTCAGCGGGATTCATAAACACTGCAATTCATCAGACGGGCCGATTTTTTCGGGGTTACAAATACTTGTCCTTGGTCATGCGCGAAAGGATTTTTTTCATCTCGCCGCGCGCGCGGAACGCCCGCACTTTCACCAGCGGCACCGACCAGCCGGTGAGTTCGGCAATTTCCTTGACGGAGCGATCCTCGATTTCCAGCAATTGGATGATCAGCCGCGCTTCCGGCGATAATTTTTCCAACACCCGGTCGATCAACAATTTCGCCGCGTCCGCATTTTCCGGCGCGCTGCCCGGATCCGCCACGAACCGGTCGAGCCAATCTTCTTCCGGTTCGGAAATTTCGCTGAACGACGACTCGCGGTTGCGCTGGTGGCCGCGCAAAAAATCGTAGCACGTCCGCACCGCCATCCGCATCAGCCAGTGTTCAAAGGGAGCTTCGCCGCGAAAACTTTTGAGCTTGTGAAACGCCTTGAGCCAGACCTCCTGCACGATGTCCTCGATCTCGCTTTCGCGCCGCGCATACCGCCGCGCCGTCGCAAACACGCGGGGATTATATTTCACGATCAGCGGTTCGAAGCTCGCGCTGTCGCCCGCCAGCACGGCCGCGATGAGTTCCGCTTCAGTCCGTTCCATGCGTGCACCTCTCCGCGCGGCTCACGACTTCAGCAAACCCAGCTGCGACTCGAACATGTGGGAAAATTCCGCGAGACTTTCCGAGGCCTTCATCGGCTGGTCCAACAGCAGTTTCAACCGTTCCGCCGCCGTGTCCGGGCGCAAGCGGATCAATTCCGCCGCGGCCACAATGTTCGCCAGCCGGCCATTCACGTCATGCCGCATCTTGCGCAGCTCGCCGTGCAACACCACGATCTGTTCCTCGGTCAACGTCACCGGGCCTTTGGGTTTATAGCTGCTCGAAAACATTTTCTAATCATTGCGGAACGCGGCGCGAATGCAAGCGGCTTTGTGCATCTTGCGCCGACAGTTTTCCGGGCAAAATCCCGCATGGCAAAATAAACTGGCAGCCGGCTTCCGGAAATTTTTATTCACCCGTAAAAATAACCGAGCTCTCGCAACGACGCATAATCCTTCGCCCGGCTCGCCGTCGCGCGGCCGATGATCACGTGGTCCACCACTTCGATCTTCAATAGCTGCCCGGCGCGGATCAAATCGCGCGTCACCTTGATGTCCGCCTCGCTCGGCGTCGGGTCGCCGCTCGGATGATTATGAACCAAAATAATTCCCGCCGCATTTGCCGCGATCGCCGCGCGGAAAACCTCGCGCGGATGCACCAAAATCGTGTCCAGCAAACCATGCGAAATCTCCTCCGCGCGGATCAATTTTTTCCGCACATTGAGCAGCAGCACTTGGAACGACTCCACGTTCAGCAGCCGGTTTGTCTCGCGCATGAAATTTACGACCGTCGCCGGATTGTCCAGCACCGGCGATTCCTCGCGGCGTTCCTGTTCCATCCGCCGCGCCAGCGCGAACGCCGCCACCAGCGTCGCCGCCTTGTCCGGCCCGACGCCGGCGATCTGCTTTAATTCATCCACCGCCGCCAGTGCCAGCGCATTCAGCGAACCGAATTTTTGCAAAATATTTTGCGCCACCTGCACGACGTTTGCGCCTTGCAGCCCGGTGCGCAGAAGAATCGCGATCAACTCCGCGTGCGTCAGCGCATCCGGCCCGCGCGCCACCAAACGTTCGCGCGGCCGCTCGCTCATCGGCTGGTCCTTGAGACGAAAACTTTCTGCCATGGGCAAAAATTAATTGAAAGGCTCTCCCGTCCAAAGTCCAAAATGGCCGCGCGCACCGGTTTTAGACTTTGGACTTTGGGCGTTGGACTTTAGACTGGCGCGGAAATGGATTCGCCGCGTGTTGAAAAAAATTCTCTGACGGAAGCGCAACAGCACGCCGTCGCCGCGCGCGGCAACGTCCTCGTCATGGCCGGCGCCGGCACCGGCAAAACCAAGACGCTCATCGCGCGCTGTCTCGATTGCCTGGAACGCGACCGGGCGTCGCTCGATGAATTGCTCATCGTCACTTTCACCGAGGCCGCCGCCGCCGAAATGCGCCAGCGCTTGCGCAAAAGTCTGGAAGAGAAAAGCGCGGCCGCGCCGGCCGAACCTTTTTGGCCGGAACAAATCGCGCGGTTCGAGCTCGCCCACATCGGCACGCTGCACAGTTTTTGCCTGCGGCTGGTGCGCGAACATTTTTACGAACTCGGCCTCGATCCGCAGCTCGCGATTCTGGACGAGGGCGAAGCCCGCCAGCTCGCTGCCGAAACGCTGGCCGAACAATTCCAAGCGCACTACGCCGGCGCAGATGAATTTTCCCTCGCCGTCCAAAACCTGATTCAAATCCATGGCGGCGGCCGCGACGAAAAAATCCGCGCGCTGATTTTGCGCCTGCACCATTATTCACAAACGCGCCCGGATGCCGCCGGCTGGCTGGCGGGACAAATCCAAACATTTGCCACCGCCGAACCGATCGAATGGCGGCAATGGCTCATGGCGGCGCTGGCCGATTGGCGTGATGAATGGCTGCCGGTCCTGGAAAACTTGAAAAACGGAAATGAAAAAGCCGCTGAATTGACGGGCGTTTTATCGCGTTTGACCAACGGGTTCTCGCGCGAATTTGCGGCGGAAGTTTTGGAACAAATCATTTCTGCCGATGGCAGCTGGCCGGCGAAACGCAAGACCATTTTGCGCCAGCCGCTGGCCGACTGGTTCGCCGAAGCCGCATTTCTGGCCGCGCTCGCGCCGGTCAAAAACGGCCGCGATCCGCTCGCGGAAGATTGGGCGTGGGTGCGCGGCCACATGGCCACGCTGCTGCGGCTCGCGCAGGAATTCGCCGCAAAATTTGCGGAACAAAAACGCGCCGCCGGCGGTTTGGATTTTCACGACCTCGAACAATTTGCGTTGCAGCTGCTCTGGGACTTTTCCGCCGCCCAGCCGACCGCCATCGCGGAAAGTTGGCGGGCAAAATTAAAATTTATTTTCGTGGACGAATATCAGGACATCAACGCGACGCAGGATAAAATCATCGCCGCGCTTGCCCGTGACACAAAGGCGGCGAACCGGTTTCTGGTCGGCGACGTGAAGCAGAGCATCTATCGTTTCCGGCTCGCCGATCCGAAAATTTTCCGCAGCTACGCGCGCGCCTGGCGCAATGAAGATGGCGAGGTCATTTCGCTGGCGGAAAATTTTCGCAGTCGCGAATCGCTGCTGGCTCTGGCCAACTCCGTTTTCAGCGTCGTGATGCGCGAAGAAATCGGCGGCGTGATCTATGATGACGCAGCGCAATTGAAATTCGGTTCGCCGGAAATGCGGGCGGATTTTGGCACGGCAAAAAATCCCGCGCCGCGCGCCGAATGGCTTTTGCGCATCAAACATGGCCGCAACGAAACCACCGATGCTGAGTTGGCGGATGTGGCCGACGCGGACAAGGAAGCCCGGCTGATCGCGTTGCATTTGAAAACTCTGGTCGCGGAAAAACATGAAATCTGGGACGACGAAAAAAAAGTTTTTCGCGCGGTCGAATGGCGGGACATGGCGGTGCTGCTGCGTTCGCCGGCGGGCAGGGCGGAAATTTTTGCCAAACAATTCGAGTTGGCCGGCGTGCCGTTGACCGTGGCGCGCGGCGGATTTTTTGAGAGCGCGGAAATTCTGGATTTGTTGGGCCTGCTGCAACTGTTGGACAATCCGCTTCAGGACGTGCCGTGCATCGCGGTGCTGCGCTCGCCGCTCGTCGGCCTGTCGCTGGACGAGCTGACGGAAATCCGGCTTGCCGCGCGGGACAAACATTTTTGGACGGCGCTTAATCATTTCCAAAGTGCAAAGTCCAAAGTGCAAAGTCCAATTGTCGCGAAAACGGCTAAATTTCTCGAACGCTTTGCCCGTTGGCGGAAGCTGGCGAAACAAAATTCACTTTCCGAATGTCTCGAAGCCATGCTGGCGGAAACGCTGTATGCGGACTGGTTGCGGGCGCAGCCGCGCGGCGCGCAGCGGGCGGCGAACCTCGAAGGTTTTTTAAATGTCGCGCAGGCGTTTGACCAGTTTCAGCGGCAGGGCCTGTTCCGTTTTCTGCAATTCATCGCGGCGCAACGGGAGGCGGAGGTTGAACCGGAAGTCTCCGGGAGTGCATCCGGAAATGCCGTGCGCCTGATGAGCATCCATCAAAGCAAAGGCCTGGAATTTCCCGTGGTCGTGCTGGCCGATCTGGCCAAAAAATTCAACGAGCAGGATTTGCACGGTGAAATTATTTTTGATGCACAATTCGGGTTGTGTCCAAAAGTAAAGCCGCCGCACACCGGCCGGCGGTATCCCAGCTTGCCGCACTGGCTCGCGCAACGGCGGCAACGGCGCGAAGTGCGCGGCGAAGAATTGCGGCTGCTTTACGTCGCGCTCACCCGCGCCCGCGACACGCTGATCTTGTCGGCGACGCTCACGGAAAAAAAATGGGAAAGGCTGGGATCGGACTCGGGGCCGGTGACTCCGCAAAAAATCGTCGCCGCGAACAGTTTTGCCGATTGGCTGGCGATTTGTTTTGGCGGCCAAAGTTTTCAATCCGGCGCGCGCGGAGAATTGCCCCATTTGCGCTGGCGACTGGTCGAGGCTGAGGCCGGCGGCGCAGAAAACGCCGAAAACATTAAACCGACAGTGGACTCGGGTCTGCCCGCGCTGGATGACGCGACGGTGGAAAAATTAAAAGAAGTTTTGCGCTGGGAATATCCGCACGGCGCGGCCACGCGGAAAAAAGCCAAAGCGTCGGTGACGGAATTACGCCGCGCGGCCGAAGCATCGGACGATGAGGCGGAGCCATTTTGGGCGCGGCCTAAATTTGACGTGGAAAGTTGGCGCGCCGAACGCGGATCGCGCGAATTAAGCGCGACCGAAACCGGGACGGCGCATCACAAATTTCTCCAACATTTCACGCTGGAAAACTCCGGGCAACTGGTGACGGAAATCGCGCGGTTGGTGCGGGAAAATTATTTGTCGGCGGCGGAGGGCGCGGTTTTGGATCAGGCCGCGCTCGTGGATTTTTGGGATTCCAAACTTGGCAGAAAAATTTGCGCCAATGCCGAGGCGGTGCGCCGCGAACTGCCGTTCACGGCGCGCTTCCGGCCGGCGGAAATCGCGGCAATCACGGGCCAGCCAGCGGAAGCCGGGTTGGAAAATGAATTTATCGTCGTGCAAGGCGCGGCGGATTTGGTGGTGCTGCTGCGCACGGAAATCTGGCTCGTGGATTTCAAGACGGACGCGGTGGACGCGAACGCGCTGGCGGGCAAAATTAAAACTTACACGCCCCAGGTGCAGCTTTACGCGGCGGCGCTGGAAAAGATTTTTGCGCGG
>Ga0302265_1000434_pt1 | contig 28235 bp, 27 predicted proteins | sample III_Bog_E1_1_FD_194556 | JGI IMG/M metagenome (GOLD analysis project Ga0302265, IMG submission 194556) | Peat permafrost microbial communities from Stordalen Mire near Abisko, Sweden - III_Bog_E1_1 | ecosystem: Environmental > Terrestrial > Soil > Wetlands > Peat | place: Sweden: Abisko...
CATTATGTCATATTTAACAATTATTGGAGTCGGTAGAGGTGGAATACATACCGTTAATGAGATGTTTCGAAATGGTCAGGGAGATAAAGATGTGTCATTTATGGTTTGTGATACAGACGAAGTCATTTTACTGAAATCTCCTGTAGAAAATAAATTTCTTATGGCCCTCAATCCGGGCAGCGAACAATTTCTGACTGAAAACACAAGGCAGGATTTCATTCAAAAAACAGGTGGATACGGAATTGTGATTTTCATTGCGGGTATGGGAGGTAGATCTGGTCGTGACTTGTTGCCTGAACTTATAAGCTGCTGCCATGCTCTCGAAATCAAAACGTGTTGTTTAGTTACCTCACCATTTGCTTTTGAAGGTGAAGTGAAAATTAAAATTGCAGAAGATACCTTATTTATCCTAAGACAATGTGCTGACAGTATTGTAGTTGTACCTAATGACATCATTCAGAAGGCTGATGCAGATTTAATACTGGCGAATGCATTTCAAAAGTTGCATTTGATAGTAGCGGAATTATGCCATGAGCTCTGTTTTATACTGACTGAACCTTCGTATGTTTCACTTGAACTGAAAGATATTTTAAATATACTGAGAAATTCAGCCACCAATATTATTGTTACCGGTTATTCGAAAGGAGAAAACAGAATAATTACGTCATTTGAAAATGCAATAAAATCGCCATTTTTTCAATCGTATAAGATTGGTGAAGTTGACAGGATTATATGTTCATTTCAATGTTCAGAACAACACCAAATCACGATGAATGAGGTGGAGTTTATTCACGAAATAATGAGAACTAAAATAAAAGAAGGTGTAGATTTTATTTGGCTTGCTTATTTTAACAGTGAACTTAATGAAGAAGTAAAAGTGACTCTGTTTATCAGCATAGACAAATAACCAGAGTATTTTATTCGAACAGTTTATTTATCAGTGTGTAAAGATAAATACGATTAGATTAAAAAAGAAAGTTAATCCAGTAGGATAAAACCATTTAAAACATAGTATTATGAGTCATGAAAAAGAAAGAATCGAAAAGATTATGAAAAATTATTAATTAGACAAAGCAAAGTTTGCTGAAAGAGTCGGTATTATGCCAACAACAATAGATCATATTCTTAAAGGACACAAAAATGCAACATTGGATATATTTAAAAAAATCGCATTCGCATTTCCTGAAATAAATATAGACTGGATCGTATTGGGGAAAGGAAATATGAATTTAAATGACCATGTTTCAAAAGTAATTGAAGATTTATTTTCAAAAGAGAGTAACGTGCGCAGAATAAAAGAAATGCTTACCAACATTTTAGAGAATCCTGAATAATAATTTAGTTCTGACACAATTTGGCATACAGGCCTTTTACTTTTACCATTAAAATTAAATTAATCAGGAGGAAAAAATAATATGAATAATTTATCAGTTCCAGATCAGACTAATAAAGGGAATGACGAGAAAGAAAATAAAATAGAAGTCAATACTGGACAACAAAACAAGAAAAAATTCTATGATTCGGAGAATAATCTTGTGTTGCCCAAGTCTGCCGAATGTTATTTCAACTGGAAAAGCAGTCAATCCGATAACGTTACGCACAATACCAGGTTAAAGGAGTTAGGTTATCTGTTGGCTCATGGATTCAAACTGAAAGATTTCATTGACGATTATAAAAGTGATCGGGATTCGTATACCATCAGTTCTATTTCACAGACGTTTATTTTCTACATCATGTATATCCGCTATAAAGATTATTACCACTTTATCAGCGAAATACTAAGTACACTCTCTGAAAATAAACTGATTCAGATCTTTCTGTACGAACTCAATCTGGTTTACGACCCTTTGGAAGATGATATTACCTGTATGTTCTGGAATGATAATGACGTGATGAAAGCTGCAAAAGCGTTGGAAGGAAATCAGAGTGAAAAGGAAAAACTTATTGAAATGATTAGCACAGGTAAGATGGTAAAGGCATCAATGACGAAAGAAAAAGAAAAAGAAAAAGATTAATGATGCTACATTTTGGCAAATCTATAATGTATCTTTGTGATTACATCTAAAATAACTCAATTATGGCAAAAGACTTATTTAACCGTTACATCTGGTTGGTGGATACTATTTATAGCAGTCGAGGAGGCATAACTTTCGAAGAAATAAATGAAAAGTGGATGCGTTCTTCGCTCACAAAAGGAGATCCGTTAGTAAAAAAGACTTTTCATAATCAACGAAAAGAAATTGAGGATTTGTTTGATATCAATATTGAATGCAATAAAAGCACTTACAGGTAATCTATCGACAATGCCGAAGATCTGGCAAGCACGGTGTCAGGCGGTATTGTTAAATACTTTTGCCGTGAATAACCTGATCAATGAAAGCCATAAACTTAAGCATCGCATCCTTTTTGAAGATATTCCTTTGGGACAACAGTATCTGACAACCATTATCGAAGCCATGCGGGATGGCTTGAAACTGAGATTGAGTTATCAGTCGTACGGGATGGATAAGCCAGCTGAATTTGATATTGAGCCCTGTTTTGTCAAAGTGTTTAAACCACGAATAAATGTGATCGGGAAAAGCGATTTATTACTGATCTATTCTCTGGAAAGGATGGTAAGTCTCACTTCCACTTCTAAGAAATTCAACATATGGTTGATTTTGATCCTGAAGGTTATTTCAGTGATTGCTATATATCATTCATGATGAAGGGTCAAAACCACTGGAGATAATATTGAAAATATCTACCGGGCAGGCCAACTATATCAGAGTCCTATAATGTATCATTCTCAAATAGAATCAGAAAGTATCAAGGATTACTCTCTGTTTTCATATTATATCAAGCCTACTTTTGATTTCAGGCAGGAAATACTTTCGTTGGGGGAGAATGCTGAGGTACTTGCACCGGAAACTTTCAGAAATGAAATGAAAAAGATTTCGGGCAAAATGAATGAAATATATAATTCAGGAAAACAGGCATAAATTACTTTTGGACTTTATTCTGAATATTCCTGATTCAAAATAATACTTATTCCAGATGAAAATCAATGCTGTTCCCGGAAATGTGTAAAACAGATTATCAGTATTATTGCCTAAAAGTATCGGTTTATAACGTTGCAAGCAACGATAACAAGAAATTTATTTAACTTAACGGCATTAGTTCACAAATTATAAAGAAATGACTCATTTAAATTTAAAACCCGGCGATAGCGTAAAGGTAAAATCCGGCATTTTAGAACCCAATAATAAGGAATTTGAAATTGGCGGTTGGCAAGGGTATGTGGTTGATATTAAAAGAAAAAGGAATGCAGAAAACGCGCTTATTACTATTGAGTGGGATTCTGTAACACTAAAAAAAATTCCGGAAAAATATATCATTGAGACTGGTGTGGAAGGTTTAAGTTGGCAAACCAAGGTATTGTATGATACGGATATAGAAGAAGCTACAGCAAGAGATAATTTAAAGACTTTAAGAAGAATACAGAATAAGTTGCAAGACAAGTATTATTGGAAATCGTTTGGCGCCGAAGGCTTACGTATTGAAAAAGTATTGGAAGGTGCTGATATTAAAGACGAAGGCGAATGTATGCTATGCTGGTTTAACTATCTGGAGTCGAATCTCACTTTTCCTTTTAAAGCTGAAGTTTCGCTCGAATCGTATTCAACTTCAATAAGAAATGGTGATATTGTTACTGTGAAAGGGTTAGATGATTTTGTTGATTTATACGGTATCCTTGCAACAACACTTTTTGAAAGAAAACGGTTGTATATTCCGCTTGTCGAGTTAATTGTAATAGATGAAAAATCGAATAATTATCAATTGATAGATGATTATAATACATGGTTTAGTAATAAGTAATTTATTAATGATTTGATTTTGGGACGTAAGATTTGAAAGCTATTGTTCCTGCAATAAGGGAGGAACATTTATAAAACACAGCATTTATTAATACCAGCTATATTAAAAATGAAAATATATTTAAATGGAGTTAGTTGCGTTGGGAAAACAACGATTGGAAAGATGCTTGCAGATAAAATGGGATATTCATTTTATGACATTGATGAAGAGATAGAAAAATACTATCAAAAACCTATTGAAAGAATTCAGGATGATTGCTGGGGAATGAGAAAGTTTCGGGAAATGGGGAGTCAGGTACTTGATATAGTGCTTTCAAGGGATGAAAATGCAGTAATTGCAGCAACACCCGCCGGATTGAAGTACTCCTATCTTCAGGTTTATAAAAAGCACAAAAAAAAGGGAGAAGTTATTTCAATTCATATCATTGATAAACCCGAAAATATAGTGAATCGTATAACATTCTATGATAAAGATTCTATACCAATAACGATCGTTTTGGATGAATTAAAAAAGAAATTGTATTTAAAAGAAATTATAAAAGATTACAATCATTTTAAAGATTCATTCCAACGTGCAGATTTGCAAATTGTTATTAATGAAATAAACTTAGAAGATATTCCTGATTTGATAATAAGCAGATTGGATGACCTAAATGGAATTGCTTATTGAAAAATGTAAATTTCAATCGTAAAGGGATATTGAATGTATTAAAAAGCAAATAATAATTCCAAGTTGGAACAAATTGAAAAATGCTGATTAAAATAATCCGGAGTTAAGCCATTTCGCGAAGAAATAGTTTAGTTGATTTTGTTTCTTATTTCAATTGTGAAGTGAAATCATAATTGCCCGTTAGTTATTTATTTCATCCGCCTATATCATACCAATAGTATGATATAAGCGGATGAAATAAACTATTAATAAAGATTTCCAGTAAGTTTCTATTCAACGTGCAGATTTTCAATTTGATATAAATAGTATAAACTCAGAAAATATACCTGATTTGATAATAAACAGATTGGATGAAATAAATGGAATTGCTTATTGAAAAATGTGAGTTAAATATGTAAAGGAATATTGACTATATTAAAAAAGTGAATATTACTTCTATGCCGGCATGAAAGAACTATTCTGAAAATCAGGTTTGTTCTAAGTTCTTTTATTCTTTTAAAAAATGCAAGGAATGAAGATGAAAAACCCTACAAAACATTTGTTTTCAAGGGTTTTGCTTTTGGGTATGTTTATTAATAAAGATTTCCAGTAAGATTCTATTAATTAAAAAGGTGTATTTCTTGTTTGTTTTAAATATATAGTTTATTTTTGTACTCTAAACTATACTATTAGTATGATACAAGAGTCAAAAATAAACCTGTTAGTTCAGAAACTACCCAAAGGGCTTGTTTTACTTTCTCCTTGGTTGGTTGCTGAAGGATATCCATATGAACTTCAACAACGCTATCGGAAGAGTGGTTGGCTAAAATCAATAGGAAAAGGAGCTATGATAAGGTCAGGAGATGAACTTAATTTATCAGCTGCTATTACAGCTCTTCAAACTCAGGCAAATGCAAGTGTTCACGTTGGAGGGCGTTCTGCCTTGGAACAATTGGGCTTAGCACATTATCTTCAAGTCAATTCAAGGGAGTTAACTCTATTTGCTGAAGGACGATTCTCATGGCCTTTATGGTTTAAGAATAATAAATGGGATTTGGATGCCAGATTATATTGTACGTCACTTTTCAAGAATAAAAAAATTGGTCTGGTTGATTACATGGATGGAGAATTAAAGATGAAGATTTCAGGTGCTGCAAGAGCAATAATGGAATGTTTATCGTTGACTCCAAACCAATTTCCATTGAATGAAGCCTATGAGATAATGGCTGGATTAACTACACTAAGACCTTTACAAACTCAGGAATTATTAGAAAATTGTAAATCAATCAAAGTAAAGCGGCTATTTCTTTTTTTTGCAGAAAGGGCAGGTCATAGTTGGTTTAAATATATTGATATAAAAAAAATAGATTTAGGATCCGGTAACCGGAGTCTGGTTGAAGATGGTGTTTTAGTTTCTAAATATCAGTTGGTTGTTCCTAAAGAGTTGATTTAAATATAAGTAAAAAAGATGCAACCTATTTATTTAAATACAATTTATGAATGAATCATATAAAAAACAAGTTGCGTTGTTGTTGAAAATACTTCCAGAGGTTGCTGCAGAGAAAAATTTTGCTTTACATGGTGGAACTGCAATAAATTTATTTGAGCAAAATTTTCCAAGATTGTCTGTAGATGTTGATTTAACATATACTACTTTTGGTGATAGGACTCAAGATTTTAAAACTATTCGTTTGATTGTTAGAGGATTTAAAGGCACGAATTCAAAATAAAATACCGTCCATTCGTTTTTCAAATTCGATTGTTGCGTCCGATAATTTAAAATTAATATGCTCAACAAATGATGCGACTGTAAAGATTGAGGTAAATCAACTAAACAGAGGATTGATAGGAGAATCTCGTATAATGCCTTTGTGTGAAAATGTACAAGCAGAATTTGATAGTTTTTGTGAGATGTCAGTTGTTTCTGCTAAACAGTTATGGGGAGGAAAAGTTGTAGCAGCATTGGATAGACAGCACCCCAGGGATTTCTTTGACATAAATAACTTATTAACCGGAACTGGCTTTACTGAAGAAATAAAGTCAGGATTCATTTTTTTCTTATTGTGTAGTAAAAGACCAATACATGAGGTATTAAATCCACAATTGATTAATTATGAAACTGTGTTTAGTAGCCAGTTTAAGGGGATGACAGATCAACCTTTCACTTATAAAGAATATGAGTCAGTTAGAACTCTTTTAATAGACACTATTCATAAGAGCTTGACTAAAGATGACAAAGAGTTCCTAATGACTTTTGTAAAAGGAGAGCCTGCCTGGGGGAAAGTCAACTATAGTATGTACCCTTCAATTAAGTGGAAATCAATGAATATTGATAACTTGAAGAGAGCAAATCCAGATAAATTTAAAGAACAAATCGCATTGTTAGAACAATTGTTTTAAAAACATTTTCCCATTTTTAGATGAGGATACACTTTGAGTGAGTAAATGAACTTGTTGGAGTAAAAGTGATTTTAATTCCAAGGAAAGTGGTACATCCGAATTTGTTGATTTATCCTAAGCATCATTAGATCCAGAAGTAACTCAAAAGAAACAGCGATTACCGAAAAGTTTCAGGCAATGATAGAATTATCGGTAGCCAATAGTCGAATGAAAGTTTTCTATGATGTATACAAGTTATTAGCTGAAAACGAATTTGACAACGACACATTAGAAGAAGCAATTAAAGCAACTTTTGAAAACAGAGGGACTTCGTATACTGAAAATCACACACTGTTTACAGCTGAATTCGCAACTAATCTGCAAAGAAAAAGAAGTTGGACAGCGTTTCTAAATAAAATAAACAGAAACAAGGAACTCGAATTTGAACAAGTTATGCGATTAATATCTGAGATATTAATGCCTTCCCGGGCGAAAATGAAAGAGATATAAGATAATATCAATTCATAAAATTTCAACTTTTAACAGATGAACGAAAACCAGACACTCCAAATCCAACTCTTTAAATCTGTTTTCAGAGGCAGAGAAGATGTGTTTGCTGTGCGTTGGGAGAATGGAAAGAAAAGTGGGTATATGCCGGCATATACATACGATCCGTACTTATATCGCGCTCATAAAATAAGGGGTGGTACTTTTCAAAATTTTGCGGACAAAACGTATCTGCCTTGTTCCGATACAGAAATTGCGAAACATCTGCATGGTGAGCAATTAATCGGAATTTATCCTTTACTTCCTGATAATACATCCTGGTTTTTAGCGGCTGACTTTGATGACGATAAATGGTTAGAAGAATGTAATACCTTTTTGAAAGTTTGTACCGAAAATGAAATACCAGCCTATTTAGAACGCTCCCGTTCAGGGCAAGGCGGTCATATCTGGATTTTCTTTGAACAACCATATCCTGCCATCCGAAGCAGAAAAATTATTCTTTCGTTATTAGAAAAGTCGGGTGTTTTTTCTGTATTCGATAAAAGTTCAAGTTTTGACAGGTTGTTTCCAAACCAAGACTTCCTTTCGGGAAAAGGATTGGGAAATCTTATTGCATTACCATTGTACAAAAAAACATTAGAAAAAGGTAATAGTTGTTTCCTTGATTCAAACACCTTTCAACCAATTCAGAATCAGTTTGATTTTTTGAAAAATATCCAACGAATCAAAATTGATAAGTTAGATGAGCTTTACCAATCCTGCATGACTTTAATGAATTCAGTACCGGGTAATCTTATCATAACAAACCCGACATATGCAGAACTACTATCAGATAAACTAACTATCACATTGAATAATGTGGTCAAGATCAATAGAAACGGCTTGTCAACTTCATTGATAAACTTTTTAAAGGATGAATTAAATTTTGCGAACACTGAATATTTCATTAAAAAGAAAGCAGGTAAAAATACCTTTGAAACTGAACGTTATTTTCAGTTTGTAGAAGAAACCGAGAATGAGGTTATTATTCCGCGTGGTTTTCTGGGTAAGTTAATACGATTTTGCAACGAGAATAATATCAGATATGTTTTCAACGATACAAGAAAAAAGTTGAAGAATATTGACTTTCAATTCAATACACAACTTAGAGAACATCAGCAAAATGCAATAGAAATTGCTTCTAAAAAGGATTTTGGTGTGATAGTAGCACCACCCGGTTCAGGAAAAACGATAGTTGGACTTAAAATTATTTCAGACAAAAAGCAACCTGCTTTAATTATTGTCCACCGCAAACAATTGGTAGAACAATGGATGGAGCGTATTGAAACATTTCTGGGCATTCCCAAACATGAAATCGGGAGAATTGGGCAAGGAAAAAGTAAGATTGGCAACAAGATTACTATTGCAACAATTCAAAGTTTATCAAAAGTATTAAATAAACCTGAATCAGATAGTTTTACAAACTCATTTGGAACTATTATCGTAGATGAATGCCATCATATTCCGGCCAAAACTTATAGAGACACAATTGCCAAACTTCCAACTTATTATTTGTATGGTTTGACTGCTACGCCGTTTAGAAAATATAACGACGGAAAGATAATTTTCTCTCACTTGGGAGAGATTATTGTGGAAATAAAATCAATCGAAATTTCGACATACAAACAAGCCAAAATTATTATTCGAAATACAGAACTTGATATTCCGTTTAATTCAAAAACGGACCAATTTGAAACACTCTCCAAAATATTGGTTCACGATTCTACACGTAACAAATTAATTTTAGAAGATATTTTTGTTGAATTAAAACTTGGCAAGAAAGTGGTCATTATTACTGAAAGGAAAGAACATATTGATACCTTAAATCAATATCTCAAACAATCGTATGAAACAATAACTTTAAGTGGAGACGATTCGGAAAGCAGCCGAAACCTGAAATGGAAAACGCTCAAAGAAGGCAATTATCAAATTCTCATCACGACCGGACAGTATTTTGGAGAAGGATCTGATTTGCAAAATGCGAATTCTCTTTTCCTGGTGTATCCATTTGCATTTGAAGGTAAGCTAATTCAATATATTGGCAGAGTTCAACGATCGGAAATCACACCAACAATCTATGATTACAGGGATATAAAAATCGATTATCTCAACAAACTATTCCTGAAAAGAAATACCTATTATCGAAAAATAGAGAAACAAGCTTCCTTGTTTGATGAGCCAATCGAAGAAGCAACAATTAATAAGAATAGCCGGAAAATTGAGCTAAAAATCAAAGTTTCCATTGAGGAACTTGACTTTCGTTATGGAAGTGTTGTATTCAAATATACTATTCCGGAAATAACTAAACCAATAGAATTTGAAATTGAGAATCTTCAAATCAGGCCTGAATTTGAAGTTTTGAAAACTTATTTTGCAAAGTTTTTAAACTCAAAGTTTGTTTCATTTGATATTTACGTGGAATTTGAAAATGGAGAATTAGTATCGCAATTAGCCACATCATCTGACCTCCAAAAAATTAATCAGGAAGTAATTGAAGTTGTCAGATTCAAATTTGTCACAAATTCTTTTCTTAGTATGAAGCCTCAAACAGATAATAATCTCATGACAGTTGATGAATTATTGAAAAATGAGAACAGAATTCCTATCCTTTACAATGAAGGTCAGAACATATTGGACGATTTGTTGAGTAATAAGAACTATCGACATTCAAAGCAATTAAGATATTTGTCTAACCGGCATGAAAGAACTATTTTGAAAATCAGGTTTGTTCTAAGTCCTTTTTCTTTTGTATTTTTGCTTGCAGGTGAGAATCAATTTCATATTGTTTTGGAAACCCTTGATAGCGAAGAAGCAACTTATTTATGGCAAATAGAAAAGGATAAAACACAACTTAGATACCAATTAAAATTAATAGACGAACAACTTTCAATTATTCGAAACAGAGGAAGACAAACATTCCTTGATACAAAGCCGGAAAATTTTAGTAGAATTCTTCATGATTACACTGATTCACAGAAAGGATTTATAATTTGGAAAGATTTATTGGAAGAAAGAATAAGTTAGTTCATAAAATAATAGAAACACAAATTTATGCCTAAAACAAAAAAGGAATTTATTAGCTTACTTGCTAAACGCATGAATACAGATGAAGCTACAACAAAACAATGGGTTGAAGGTTACGCAGATACACTGATTGATATTTTCAAAACGGGTGAAGGTGTGACAGTTGAAGGGTTAGGAGGATTTTATGTGGGCAGGAGGAGTTCGGGAACAGCTTTTAAATTCAATCCGTGCCAGAGAATACGATTTATACTTGGATGGAGCTCGACTTATAAAGAAAAATAGCCTTTAAAATATACCCTTATTCAATTCTCAGATAAGAAATGCTTGGTTTAAATTAATAAGACAATAAAAAATGTACCAGTATTTCTCTAATGAATGTAAGTGTATAGCTTAGAATTTTTAATGCAAGGCATGAAAATGAAAAAACCCTACAAAACGTTGATTTTGTAGGGTTTGGCTTTTGGGTGTCGATTTTTGACTTAACCCTTCTGCGGAAAGTGAGAGATTCGAACTCTCGGAGCAGTTACCCGCTCATCGGTTTTCGAGACCGACGCATTCGACCACTCTGCCAACTTTCCTCATCTTTTATTCTTAGAGAGTACAAAAATACACTTTTTTCCCAAATTAGAAAGACGTTTATACGGTTAATCTTGAATTTAATTAGTAACAAACTTTAATTTCCATCATTTTGACAGGATTGCTTGTTAAAAATGTTTCGTTTTTATTGATCGCTAAGAATGAATACTATCATTATGATTATTATTAATAGCGAAATAACATATATTAAGTCATAAAACTATTTTATTTGGCTTAAATATTGTTTAATTCATATTTATTTGTATTTTTGTTGCATAATGATCTATATACATTTTAAACATTTAATAGTATGAAAGTAGAACAATTTCTTGACAATTTGAAAAGACGGTTTCCAAATGAACCAGAGTATCATCAAGCCGTGGAAGAAGTATTGCTGTCTATTGAAGAAACGTACAATGCGCATCCCGAATTTGAGAAGCAAAACATTATCGAGCGTATTTGTATTCCTGATCGTATCTTTTCATTCAGGGTAACATGGGTAGATGATAATGGGAATGTGAAAACAAACATGGCTTACCGTGTTCAGCATAATAATGCCATTGGTCCATACAAAGGAGGACTTCGGTTCCATGAATCTGTCAGTCTTTCTATTCTTAAATTTTTAGCTTTTGAACAAACATTTAAAAATGCCCTCACAACCCTTCCAATGGGTGGTGCTAAAGGGGGTTCCGATTTCAGTCCGCAAGGCAAGTCGGATAACGAAATAATGCGATTCTGTCAGGCATATATTCTGGAGTTATGGCGGTATATTGGTCCGCAAACGGATGTACCTGCCGGTGATATTGGTGTTGGTGGGAGGGAAGTTGCCTTTATGTATGGTATGTACCGGAAACTGGCTCATGAAAATACAGGCACGTTTACCGGTAAGGGTCTTGAATTTGGAGGTTCACTTATTCGTCCGGAAGCAACAGGTTATGGGAATATCTATTTTCTGATGAATATGTTGAAACGAAAAGGCATCAACGACTTGGGAGGTCAGAGAGTGGCTATATCAGGTGCAGGAAATGTAGCAACCTATACAGCTGAAAAAGTGATAGAACTTGGCGGAAAAGTAATTACAATGTCCGATAGCAGCGGCTATATTTACGACGCGGATGGAATTGACACGGAGAAACTGGCATTTATTTTTGATTTAAAGAATGTACGACGTGGACGGATTAAAGAATATGCCGATAAATATAATTGTAAATATGTAGAAGGTGCACGTCCCTGGTCAGAAAGTTGTACCATAGCATTGCCCTCTGCTACTCAGAATGAAATAGACAAAGAAGAAGCTGAAATGTTGGTTAAAAACGGATGTATAGCCGTATCAGAAGGCGCGAATATGCCATCCACCATGGAAGCGGTTGAAGTTTTTCTGCAAAACAAAATATTGTATGCCCCCGGTAAAGCAGCCAATGCAGGTGGAGTATCGGTATCCGGTCTTGAAATGTCGCAAAATGCCATGAAACTGACCTGGCCAAAAGAAGAAGTTGATAAACGGTTACAGGATATTATGGCCAGCATTCATGAAGCATGCGTTAAATACGGAATGGAAGCTGATGGTTTTGTAAACTACGTAAAAGGTGCTAATATTGCAGGCTTTATGAAAGTGGCGAAAGCAATGATGGCACAAGGGGTACTTTGATAGGAATGAGGAATGAGGAATGAGGAATGAGAGGTAAGAGGTAAGAGCTAAGATCAAAGATTAAAGATCAAAGAACAAAGATCAAAGAACCAAGATCAAAGATCAAAGATCAAAGAACCAAGATCAAAGATCAAAGAACCAAGATCAAAGATCAAAGATCAAAGAACCAAGAACCAAGAGCCAAGAGCCAAGAGCCAAGAACCAAGAGCCAAGAACCAAGAACCAAGATCAAAGAACAAAGATCAAAGATTAAAGAACAAAGATCAAAGATTAAAGAACAAAGATTAAAGAACAAAGATCAAAGATCAAAGAACCAAGAACCAAGAACCAAGAGCCAAGAGCCAAGACCAAGAGGTAAGATCAAAGAACCAAGAGCCAAGACCAAGAGGTAAGAACCAAGAACTAAGAGACAATAGACAAGAGTAATTAACTAATTATAAAGATAAACGATTATTGACTTTGTGTCTTTTGTCTTTTGTCTTTTGTCTGATGTCTAGGTTCTTGGTTCTCCCTGTCAAATAAAGAACAAACTGGCCCCGATTATACTGATAACGGCTCCAATGACCTGCTGGGGTCTTATTCTTTCTTTAAACATAATAGCTGATGGTACAATAATAAAAATGGGTACCATTGCCATTAAAGTGGCTGCAATACCCGTATTGGTCTGTTGAATGGCAAAAAGTCCTAATGCAACGCCTAAAAATGGACCAAAGATGGCACCGACAGTCACTGATTTTAGGGCACTTCCATGTTTAATATCAGTTCTTAATTTTCCCCATCGGCGAAGTATGGTGATCAATATTCCAAAACTCAATAAGCCAAACATAGCACGGATTTGAGTAGCAGCCAACGCATCATAATGGCCAATCCCTTTTTTGCTGAGTATTAATCCAACAGCCTGACCTACTGCACCACCAAAAGCAAATAGTAACCCTTTTGCAGGATAATTAAGTTTCATCTTCCGGCTCGAGATGGCAATCATGATTCCTGCCACACTCAATACAATGGCAGTAATATCCTTCACTGCAAGTGTCTCTTTTAAAAAAAACCAACCGATAATTGCTGTAAGCATGGGTGCCAGACTCATCATTAGTGCAGCAGTACGCGAACCGATAATGCTGTAGGATTTAAAAAGGAAAAGGTCTCCCAGAAAGAAACCGACAAAACCGGATAAACCCAACCAAAACCATTGATAACCTGTTGCATCTGTCGGAAAAAAGATTCCACGGGAAAAGAATGTGGTGATTCCTAAGAAAACGATTGCGAAAAGTAACCGTATAAAATTAACGGATAATGAACCTATTTTATGTCCTGCTTTTTCGAAGTAAAGGGCACTTAATGTCCAGCAAACAGCAACTCCCAAGCCTGCAATTTCGCCAATATGTGATTGAAACATGGATATGATGATTTTCGCGCAAAGATACTGCAAAATTTTACATATTTATTTCATTTTATTTATAAAACAGGACCTCAGAAAAGATTTCCTGTCAAAAGTCTAACAGTCAAAATGTAGTCTATAAAATTGAAAAAAAAGGCGTACCTTTGCACGTTTCAAAAAAATCTTATCGACATGCCTAAAGAAGACTATTTATTAAAATATCTTGAGAAGCTTAGCCGTGTAATAGCAGCAATGCTTGGTTTTCGCGATAAAGGGTTTCCGGAAGATGGATTGCATCTGGCAGATGAAACCTACAGGGAGATGCTGGATATTAATCTGGATAAACTGGCAGATATGCCCGTGGAAATCTTTATTGAAAGAGTGAGAAAGGAAAATTATACTGCAACGTATCTACAGGCGTTAACAAAATTGACACACGAAACTGCTAACTCATTTTCTGCTATGGGAAATGAAACGAATGCACAAATTTTTTACATCAAAACCCTTCAATTATATTACTTATTGAATGAAAAAGACAGGACTTTCTCTTTCGAACGTGAATTGATAATAACAGAACTAACTGAAATAATCAACTAAAATTTTATCAATTAAAGTTTCTTAAGCAGTTATTTTATGGAAAAACGCACCATCGGAATTCACGAAAAGTTACCAATCCTTCAAAGTATACCTCTCAGTTTCCAACATTTGACAGCAATGTTCGGAGCTACTATACTGGTTCCGATTTTATTGGGAGTTGATCCATCCATAGCATTATTAATGAATGGTATAGGAACGATCATCTATTCACTGGTAACGAAAGGAGGCATTCCTGCTTATCTGGGCTCCAGTTTTGCATTTATTGCTCCCGTTTTGCTTATAACCACCAAGTATGGTGGATTTGCCCATGCACAATCCGGATTTATTTTCTTTGGATTGTTTTTTATTCTCATTTCATTTGTTGTCATGAAATGGGGAATCAGATGGATTGATATAGTTATGCCCCCGGCAGTGATGGGCGCAGTAGTGGCTATTATCGGACTTGAACTTGCTCCTGTTGCCGTTCAAGAGGCCGGCCTGGCACCATGGCCAACCGCAGTGGGCCAAATAGTTCAACCTTTTATCATGGATACTCATATTGTGTTCGTATCATTGTTTACATTTATAGTTGGTATTGCAGGTTCAGTCATGTTCAGGGGTTTTATGAAAATTATCCCCATTTTATTTGCAGTGTTGGCAGGTTATACTTTGTCATTTTTTCTGGGAATGGTTAATACAACTGCGATTGCCAATGCATCCTGGCTGGCATTACCGCATTATCAGGCTCCGGTTTATGATATAAATGCCATTATGATTATTGCTCCGGCTTGTATAGTCGTGTTGGCAGAACATATCAGCCATCTGATTGTTACCGGAAAAATAACCGGTGAGGATTTAATGAAAAAACCCGGTTTGCACAGATCCTTGTTGGGCGATGGAATAAGTAATGTCATTTCCGGATTTGTGGGTTCTCCTCCGAATACAACCTATGGAGAAAACATAGGAGTGATGGCCATTACTCATGTCTATTCAGTTTGGGTAATCAGGGGTGCAGCCATTATGGCTATTGCATTTTCATTTGTTGGAAAAATATCCACTACCATTTCAACAATTCCTACCCCTGTATTGGGAGGGATAACCATGTTACTTTACGGGGTGATTGCCGTTCAGGGATTCAGAATGTATGTGGAACAAAAAGTAGATTTTAGTAAAAACCGGAATATGGTTCTCGGGGCGGTAACTTTTGTAATCGGAGTGAGCGGTGCTGCTATCAACATTGGTACGGTTCAACTCAAAGGTATGGCTTTTGCTGCTGTAGTGGGAGTAACACTATCCTTGATTTTCTGGATATTTGATAAATTTAAATTGATGAATAATAACTAATCCGAACGAATCTGACTTTTATAATAGATAAATGGTTGCAAATGTTATGAATAATAGAAAATAATACTTTAGTATAAAAATGATAAACTACAAAAATAAACAACGTCCCGAAAAGGACATGATATTCGGAATTCGTGCCGTGATTGAGGCAGTACAGGCAGGTAAAGATATTGACAAAATATTGATGCGCCGGGATATGACCAGCGAATTGTCACGTGAGCTTTTTAATGCTCTTACGGGGCATAAAGTTCCGGTGCAATATGTTCCTATTGAAAAGCTTAATCGCATAACCACCAAAAATCATCAGGGAGTAGTCGCATTTATTTCACCTGTTACCTATCAAAATATAGAAGATATTATTCCCGGTATTTATGAAGAAGGTCGAATGCCATTTATTGTCGTACTGGACGGTGTAACAGATATCCGTAATTTTGGTGCCATTGCCCGTACGTGCGAATGTGCCGGTGTCGATGCCATTGTTATCCCTATGAAGGGTGGAGCAGCCATTAATGCCGATGCAGTGAAAACTTCTGCAGGAGCATTGCTTACTATTCCGGTTTGCCGGGAAGAAAATCTTGGAAATGCACTGAAATTTTTAGTGTCATCAGGAATTAAATTAGTTGCAGCAAGTGAAAAAGCAACAATAAACTATACTGAAGCTACTTTAAAAGAACCTATTGCTATCGTAATGGGAGCGGAAGATGAAGGAGTAAACCCTGACCATTTACGCCTTTGTGATGAAATGGTCAGTATTCCTATGTTAGGTGCCATTGGTTCGTTAAATGTGTCGGTAGCAGCCGGTATATTGATTTACGAAGCAGTACGTCAGAGGGGATTGGCGGTTTAAAACGTTCCGTGTTCCGTGTTCCGTGTTCCGTGTTCCGTGTTCCGTGTTCCGTGTTCCGTGTTCCGTGTTCCGTGTTCCGCGTTCCATGTTCCGCGTTCAGGGGTGATGAATCTGTATTGGTTAATTGGTTAATCCCGTAAACGGGACGTCACTTCGTTCCGTTGGTTAATTGGTTAACAGGTTAATTAAGAGCAAATCACTTTTGTAACCGACAAATTGTAAATTGTAAATGAATAAATTGTAAATATAAATGACTATTCTCTACGAAGATAACCATATTATCGCTGTAAATAAAAGCACTTCTGAAATTGTACAGGGTGATAAAACAGGCGATCAACCTCTTTCGGAAACTATCAAACTTTATCTCAAAGAGAAATATAACAAACCGGGTGAAGTCTTTTTAGGAGTAACCCATCGTCTTGACAGGCCGGTAAGTGGAGTAGTGCTGTTTGCAAAAACAAGCAAAGCATTAACACGATTGAATGAAATGTTCCGTAATCAGGAAGTAAAGAAAACATACTGGGCGATTGTAAAAGAAAAACCGGCATCACAGGAAGGACGACTTGAACATTACCTTATTCGAAACGAAAAGCAAAACAAATCTACTGCTTTCGACACCGAACGGTCGGATGCTAAGAAAGCAGCTTTGACCTACAGGTTGATTGCTCATTCAGATACCTATTATTTATTGGAAGTGCAACTCGAAACGGGTCGCCACCATCAAATACGTTGCCAGTTAGCAAAGATGGGTTGTCCCATAAAAGGAGATCTGAAATATGGTTTTCCCCGATCCAATCCAAACGGGGGTATAAGCCTTCATGCCCGTTCAGTCGAATTTATCCATCCTGTTTCCAAAGAAAAAATTTATCTGACAGCTCCTGTTCCTACCGATGATAAATTGTGGAAAACGATGGAGAATTTACAACAGAATATCCTTTAAAATCAAATGAATCTACTCATTGTAGTTCTATTTGATCATTAAATGACTTAAAGTCTTAAGAAGAATTGAAAATACATTAAGGTGAATTTTGTTTTCATTTTAAATTGATTTACAGTAACTATTCTTGTTTTAGAATGAAATAAAATAATAAAGTTGAATAAAAATATCAAATGATTATTTGTTTGTATAATTAAGTACGTATATTTGTACTTAATTAAGTATTTAGAAATAGAATAAAATGATCGCAACCAACTTTTCAGAGTTTAGAACTGATCTTAAGAAATTTCTGGACAGTGTAGAAGATAATAATGAAACTTTAATAATCAAACGTAAAACAGGGAAGGGTACTGTACTTATTTCACTGGAGGAATACAATTCCATAATGGAGACTGTGCATATTTTGAGTTCAAAGAAAAACGCTGACCGACTTTATGAATCCATCAAACAAATGAAAGAAGGTAAAATTGTTGAACCTAAAATAGAATTCTAGATGGATATTAAATTTACAATAAACGCATGGGAAGATTATTGTTATTGGCAATCAATCGACAAAAAAATTGTAAAGAAAATAAATGATTTGATTAAAGATATTCAAAGAAATCCATTTGATGGAATCGGAAAACCAGAGGCATTGAAATATGACCTAACTGGTTATTGGTCGAGACGGATAGACCATGAACACCGGTTAGTTTATCAGGTAATTAAAACAGATTTGTTAATTTACAGTTGCCGTTATCAATATGATTAAAAAGCAAATCTTGTTGATGAATAAATCTAAATTATAAACAAAGCTCTTAATCCCGGAAGATTAAGAGCTTTGTTATTTTATTTTCAAAAGAAATTTAAATCAATTCAGCCTGTTTCAGTATAATTTCCATTTCTGATTGAACCTGTAGAGCTTCAGCCCTGGCAGCTTCCGCAAAGTCTTTTTCAGAAGAAGCATAGATAATCTGGCGTGATGAGTTTACAAGCAGTCCACATGTGCTGTTTAAGCCATATTTAGCCACTTCTTCCAGGTTTCCTCCTTGTGCTCCGATTCCGGGAACCAACAGAAAATGTTCGGGAACAATGGCACGTACATCAGTAAGCATTTCGGCTTTGGTAGCACCAATTACATACATCATATTTTCGTCAGTTCCCCAATTCAGGGATGTTTTTAATACTTTTTCATACAGACGGTCACCGGTTGCTTTATCTTTCATCAACTGAAAATCGTTCGCACCTTTGTTTGAAGTTAATGCAAGCAACGTTACCCATTTGCCTTCGTATGTCAGGAAGGGTGTTACCGAATCTTCGCCCATATACGGGGCCACCGTTACGGAGTCAAAATCCATATTTCCAAAGAAAGTACGTGCATACATGGCCGAAGTGTTGCCTATGTCGCCACGTTTAGCATCGGCTATGATAAACTGGTCGGGATAGTTCTCACGAATATAATCCACGGTTCGTTCAAGTACTTCCCAACCTTCGAGACCAAGGCTTTCGTAAAATGCCAGATTTGGTTTATAAGCCACGCACAGATCGGCAGTAGCATCAATAATCGCTTTATTAAACTCAAAAATTGTATCTTCCGATTCGTCGAATAAATGTTCCGGTATTTTATTTATATCCGTATCTAATCCTATACACAGAAACGATTTCTTACGTTTTATATTTTCGAAAAGTTCTTGTTTGGTCATTGTTATGTTAGAGTAATAATTATTTTATTTTAGAAAATCTCTCACTTTTGTTGAGATAGCTGACTTTATGTCTTCCCACGTTAATGGCTTGATAGGTATTGGATCTTCACTTTCATCTGCATCAACGAAATAAGTTAATGCTTGAGGAATAGAGATCCCCAACATTTGAGATGGATATTTGGCTTTGTGGTAATCCATCATTTCTTTAATTGTATAGTGCTCCAATAATTCAGCTATGTCCCAGAAATCTTTTTTCTTTCCCCGTCCTAAGATGGCTTGAATTTTCATTGCAATTAAATCATAGTCATGATATAATCTGATTTCAGAATGTTTTTCAATTGAATGAATAATTGCATGTGGATAATAAACAATATCTACTTTTACATTGTCTATATGACAAAATATTCCCCATTTAGTGTAATTTCCACGATATTCGAATGCTTTACCAAATGTATTTTGTAATAATTCAATGATCGTTTCATGCTCAAAGTTTTCAGTCGAAAATAAATCTAAATCGATTGAAGTGCGATGTCCGTATTTCAATGAAAGAGCAGTACCGCCGACTAAACTGAATTGATTCAATTCAGTCAATTTCATTAAGTTATTTAATACGGATAAAGTCCCGGGTTCAATTGTCTGAGTTTGTAGCATCTGAATTCCTTTATATCTTTATTAATAACTGCAGCCGCTAAATACATTGTATGCTCAGGTAAAAAACGTACATTCAACAATACATCCGATATCTTTTCATCGCCATAATACCGTCTGCAATGACGAATATCATCTATATCCCCACGTTCAAACACACGGGCAATAACAAAATCGGCTTTTGCGTCAAAATCAAGTTTGTCGTAATCAACATCCCAGAATATCCGTCTTTCAAATACAGGCTTCATTTATATGTACAATTTATTCATTTACAATTTAACATTTGACAGAAGTAAGAGTAAATTCATCATTATTCAATCAACCAATTAACCAATCAACCAATCAACCAATCAACCAATCAACCAATCAACCAATTAACCAATCAACCAATTAACCAATCAACCAATCAACCAATCAACCAATTAACCAATTAACCAATCAACCAATCAACTCCCTTACAATTCGCTTTCCTTCAATCTCTCCGCATTTTCAGCCACAATCAGTTGATCGATTACACCCTGAATATCACCGCCCATAAAGGCTGTAAGGTTATAAATGGTGAAGTTGATCCTGTGATCGGTAATGCGACCCTGGGGATAATTATAGGTACGGATTTTAGCAGAACGGTCACCCGTAGAAACCATGGTTTTACGTTTTGAGCCTATTTCGTCGAGGTATTTCTGATGTTCAATGGCATACAAACGTGAACGAAGTTCATTCATGGCTTTCGCTTTGTTTTTATGCTGCGATTTTTCATCCTGGCATTGCACCGTTGTACCCGTTGGAATATGTACCAGCCGGATGGCTGAATAAGTAGTATTAACCGATTGTCCTCCGGCACCGGATGAACAGAAAGTATCCACTCTAACGTCCGATTCCTTCAATTCATAATCGAATTCTTCCATTTCAGGAAGTACGGCAACTGTTGAAGCAGAAGTATGAATACGTCCCTGCGTTTCAGTCTGTGGTACCCGTTGAACGCGGTGTACACCCGATTCGTATTTCAATGTCCCGTATACATTATCGCCTGTAACAGTAAAGATGATTTCTTTAAACCCTCCTGATGTACCTTCACTGATATTGGTAACTTCCACTTTCCATCCTTTTGTTTCACAGTATTTTGAGTACATACGGAACAGATCACCGGCAAAAATAGCAGCTTCATCTCCTCCTGTTCCACCACGAATTTCGACAATAGCATTTTTGTTATCTTCAGGATCAGCAGGAATCAACAATAATTTAATATTTTCTTCCATCACTGGAATTCTCGGTTCAATTTCATCAACTTCTCCTTTTGCCATTTCGCGCATTTCTGGGTCATTTTCTGTATCAAGGATTTCTTTTGCTTCTGCCAAATGGGATAATGCCGTACGATATTCCTTTTGTGCATCCATGATTCTTTCCAGTTCGCGATATTCCTTGTTCAGTTTAACGTACCGCTTCATATCCGATACCATTTCCGGGTCGGTAATCAAAGTCGAAATCTCGTCGAACTTATGTTGTAATCCTTCTAATTTTTCTAATAATGTTGTTTCAGCCATATTGTGTTGAATCGTGTAAATTTGTAATCGCTTACCTGTCGAATCATGAAAGGTTCGTGATTTAATGTCTTCCTTGTTCTGACTTTCTTTCCCGTCGTTCAGCTTCATCCTTCAGATTATGAACAAACTTTTTTAATCGCCATTCCATGATCTTTTTAAAGCGGTTTTGAGTAATAAATATGTTGAAAAACCAACCAAAACGGATGTGAGTTTCCAACGTGAATAGTGAGGCATTATTCCTTTTTGGAATAATAGTAAATCGTCCAAACATTTTTTTCAGAAACCCATCCGAATAAAGCAAATCGATATTGATAGTACTCTTGCCTGTTGTAAATTTTCTTTCTGAAAGTCTGCTGTCAATAATAATATTGGGGAAAGTAATAATTCCGGGGACTATTACATCGCCAATACCCCTGATAATATGGCTTTCTTTATTGTATGATGTTGATTTAAAATAAAAAATCATCAACTCATTCTTTTCCTTTCGCAAGTTCATTCCTTTTAATGCCCAGCCAAAGAGTTCGTCAAGGTTGTAATGCATTTGGTACACAAAATCATTCGATACCCTGTTACTTATGCTGTCGGAGGCATTAACCCAAACCTGACTGTACGTAATAAATTCGCCATCTTTATACACTGTCGAAATTGAATCCTGGGGAGTTGCCTTTGTTTTAAAAATAATTAATAAAAATAAGAATAACAGAATGGTTCGGTTTTTCATCTAATATATTGAATGGATTCTTTAACAGTAGTATTCTAAAGACATAAAATTATCAATTGTTTAAAATTATATTTTGTCTCTGTTCACATTCTTTTTTCAAATTCTCAGTAAATTTTTTTATCCGCCATTCAACAATACTTTTGTAACGATTTCTGGTGATAAAGATATTGAAAAACCATCCGAATTTTATGCTCACATTCGTTATAAAAAGAAGTTCATTGTTTTTTTGTTTTAAAATAGTTACAGTGCCTAGCGCATATTTTAATAGGAAACTCGAATAAATAATATTGGCAATAATTTTCATTTCACCATTATTATATTTGGTCATTGAAACGATAGCATTTACTTTTACATTTTTGAAAGTTGTAAAATATGGTACAATAATGTCAAATTGTCCATATGTAATTCCGGTTTTTGTATCTGTTTTTGATGACTTTAAAATAAATATTATATCATTCTTTTTTCTATCCTGCAATCCGAGATCTTTCAATGCCCAATTAAACAGATTACCAGGTGTATTATGAAAATCATTTAATAAATAGTTTGCCATTTCTGAAGCTATAATTTCCGAAGCTTTGACTCTTATTTTGTACTGAGTCTTGAAATGACCATCCTGAAACACTGTTTTTATGGAATCATCGTTGATAGCCATCAATGGCATTAGGAATGATAATAATATAAGTAAAAGAATAAATTGTTTTTTCATTTGAACGTCAACTATACAGATTCACTTGAAATCTTAATTTATTTTAAACAAATGAATCGTTTTAATGTTCGACCGTTAATTCCGGGTTGCCAGTATAATGCAAAATTAGCATTAATTTATCTCATTAGAAAATTATAAGATGAATTAGGGCAATTCTGATAAAAAAAATAAACTCAATTATCAATCTTTCATGTTCTGGAGTTTTTGACAGAGTTTTGTTGTTATCCGATTTTAACAGTAAATATAATGTCAAAATAGAAATTATTTTATAGCTTTTCTAAAACAAGTCACGGCCTCACTCAATGTGAAGCCGTGACGTAATAACTACCTGCTACTTTCTACCTACCGGTAACATTTTTTTCAACCCATTTCCGTGCATTTACAAATGCTTCCATCCAGGGAGTGATTTGATCCTGAGCTTTTCTGTCAGATGGGTAATAAGCCCATTGCCAGGGGAAAATGGCACGTTCAGGATGTGGCATCATTGCCAAATGACGTCCATCTGCCGAACAAATTCCTGCTACACTGAAATCAGATCCGTTTGGATTACCGGGATATGAATGATACGAATAACTGGCAACAATATGATAATCTTTTTCATCCTTTGGTAAATAAAATTTCCCTTCACCGTGAGCTACCCAAACACCCAGTTTGCTTCCAGCCAACGAACCAAACATCACTGAATGATTTTCAGGTATTGTTAAGCCAATGAAGGCCGATTCAAATTTCTGTGAATCATTGTGGAGCATGTGGGCTTTTACATCATGTTCAGGATATACTAAATCAAGTTCCATCATTAATTGACAGCCATTACAAATTCCTAAACTCAGGGTATCTGTTCGTTTATAGTAATTATCAAGTGCCAGTTTTGCTTTTTCGTTGAATAAAAACCCTCCGGCCCAACCTTTAGCTGAACCCAATACATCGGAATTGGAGAATCCGCCACAAAATACTATCAAATTGATATCTTCCAGTGTTTCACGCCCTGTTGATAAATCAGTCATATGAACATCTTTTACATCAAAACCGGCAAGGTATAATGCATATGCCATCTCACGATCACCATTTGTACCTTTATCCCTTATTATTGCAGCCCGTATTCCGCTTGATTTGCGGTTTTGAGTCAGATTGTACTGTGATAATTTTCCATTAAAAGATTTGTTGAAATTAAATTCAAGTGCCTGGTTTTTATAATTATTAAAACGTGCTTTGGCACAAATTTCACCACTTTGTCTACGATCAAGTAAATAAGATGACTTGAACCAAACATCACGTAAATCGTTTATGGAGAAAGAATAGGAATCACTTTTCCTGTGAATTTCAAGTCTTCTTTCTTTAACCGGTGTAGCAATGCGGGCAAAACCAACACCATTTGCTTCTAATACTTTCTCAACAGATCTTTTTTCTTTTACCTGAATCAATACTCCCGGATTTTCAGCAAACAGGATATTTACCAATGAATTTTCGGCAATACTATCCAATTTAACTTCCAATCCACCGGATGAATTTGCAAAACACATTTCAAGTAAAGCTGTTATCAATCCACCTTCCGAAATATCGTGACCGGCAAGAATTAATCCCTTGCCGATTAATTCCTGTATACTTTCAAAAGCAGCTTTAAAATATTCTGCATCCTGTACGGAGGGAACTTCATCTCCCAATCTGTTAAGGGTCTGGCCAAGTACCGAGCCACCTAATTTATGGGAGTCGAATGAAAAATCGATATAATATACAGCCGTTTTCAAATCGTTAACCAGAACGGGGCCTACAGTTTTTTGAACGTCCGATACTTCAGCACCTGCTGAAATAATAACAGTTCCCGGTGAAAATACTTTTTCTCCATCATACTTTTGAGTCATCGACAAGCTGTCCTTGCCGGTAGGGATATTGATTCCCAACGAACATGCAAAATCACTGCACGCTTCAACAGCTTTGTATAAACGGGCATCTTCACCCGGATTTTTACAAGGCCACATCCAGTTTGCACTCAATGAAACACTGTCTAATCCGTTTTGCAATGGAGCCCAGACAATGTTGGTCAATGCTTCGGCAATCGATAACACTGATCCCGCTTCGGGGTTAACCAGTGCTGCCAGGGGTGCATGCCCTATTGAGGTGGCTATCCCTGCTTTGCCATGATAATCAAGCGCTACAACACCCAGGTCATTCAATGGTAACTGTATTTCACCTGCACATTGCTGATGGGCAATCTTTCCGGTAATTGAACGGTCGACTTTATTTGTCAACCAGTCTTTACATGCTACCGATTCAACCTGTAATACATTTTGAATATATTCCTGTAATTTATCTTCCCTAATTTCTACCGGAGCAAAATGGTCGACAATTGTTTGATCGGTAATCACGGTTCTGGGTGGTTTACCTATCATGTAAGCAAGTTTCAAATCAATTGGTTTATTCCCATCAGCCTGTTCGAATACAAAGTTCATATCGCCGGTTGTTTCACCAACCACATACATAGGTGCTCTTTCACGTTCGGCAATAAGGCGTACTTTTTCTACATCTTTTTCTTTGATCAACATACCCATACGTTCCTGACTTTCGTTTCCGATTATTTCTTTGGCACTCAAAGTCGGATCTCCCACAGGTAGTTTAGACACGTCTATTTTTCCACCTATAGTTTCCACCAGTTCCGACAGGCAATTCAGGTGACCACCTGCACCATGATCATGAATAGAAACGATAGGGTTTATATCACTTTCTGCCAATGTTCGTATCACATTTGAAACGCGTTTCTGCATTTCAGGATTTGCACGTTGGACTGCATTTAATTCTATGGCATTGTTATATTGGCCTGTTTCAACGGATGAAACAGCTCCACCACCCATTCCGATACGGTAATTGTCACCGCCCATTACAATCACTTTTTCACCTGTTTCAGGTACACCTTTCAAAGCATCACGCCGGGTACCAAATCCTACGCCGCCTGCCAACATGATTACTTTATCATAACCGTATTTTTTTCCGTTTTCTTCGTGTTCGAATGTCAGTAATGAACCGCAAATTAAAGGTTGGCCGAATTTGTTTCCAAAATCGGAAGCTCCGTTAGATGCCTTTATAAGTATTTGTTCAGGCGTTTGATATAACCATTTGCGAGGCGTAGTTGCTTCTTCCCACGGACGTTCTGTGCCATTAGCCGACCCGCTTAAATCAGGACGTGGGTAACTGGTCATATAAACAGCTGTTCCTGCTATCGGCAGACTGGCTTTTCCTCCACCAAGGCGGTCACGGATTTCACCACCGGTTCCTGTTGCAGCACCATTGAAAGGTTCAACTGTTGTCGGAAAATTATGTGTTTCTGCTTTGAGGGATATGACTGATTCTATTTCTTTTGTAATGAAAAAATCAGGTTTATCACCGCTTGCCGGTGCAAATTGTTCTATTTTTGGTCCTGCATTGAACGCAACATTATCTGTGTAGGCTGATACGATACGATTCGGATTTTCTTCCGATGTTTTCCGTATCATTTTGAATAAGGACAATTCTTTTTCTTCACCATCAATTACAAACTGACCGTTAAAGATTTTATGCCGGCAATGTTCTGAGTTTACCTGTGAAAAACCGAAGACTTCACTGTCCGTAAGTTTTCGTCCGATTTTTGTACTGATACCATTCAGGTATTCAATTTCATCGGGACTTAAAGCCAATCCTTCTTTTGAACTGTAACTTGCAATATCATCAATTTCGATGATCGGCTCCGGAAGTTTATTCACTGTAAAAATATCTTGTCCGACTCCGGTATATATCCGTTGTAACATTGGGTCATACGCTAAACCTCCCTTTACAGAAGGCGTTTGAGGCATTGCAGTGAATTCTTCAATACGAATAATGCCGGAAATTCCCATATTTTGAGTGATTTCAACGGCATTTGTACTCCAGGGGGTGATCATTTCACGTCGCGGTCCAACGTAATTTCCATCGACAGATTGTTGAACTTGAAGAACTGCTTCTCCAAAAAGCCATTCTAACTTTCGTACGTCTTCTGCAGAAAGCAACTGATTTGATTGTACAGCAAAGAGATGATGAGCGTTTGTTCTAAAAAAATGAATCATAATTTATTTTGTTGTTACAGTAGTTTCAGAATTTATTTAGATTTGGAAGTGACAGATTATAAGCTTTATAACTATTTATTAAGTGCTATTCCAATTTGAACACAAAGATAGTTATTTTATAGGACGTATGAAATAAGGGTTTTACTAAAAATTGTAGCAATAAGATTTTATTAGGGGGAAAATAGTCGGTTTAATGATTGTAGTTTTATCTGTGATTTTTTGGAAACGATCAATATAAAGATGAGAAAGTCTATCCAGAAAAATTTTCATTTATTCCATTTAAGGGTTAAGATTATCATTTTCCAATTTTAAATGAATAGATAATTCAACCTGTAATCTTTTCTTATATACCTGATTAAAATATAAAATAAAAAAAGAGCCTTACTTTAAGTAAGACTCATTTATTCTTTTACTCATAATGATAGTATTAATATCAACAAAGTTACGTATCCTTGATTTCAATTATTTTATTTAACCGACTTTTGAATTTTCAAGAAATATATGTAAGAAACTGCAAGAATTATGAATGCTATAACAGGATTAACAATAACCTTAATTGGATCGTTACTTGAAATATGAGCAATAATTGCTGAAATGAACGTAATTGTAAATCCGGAATAAGCAAACTCCTTTATTTTTGAAGGAATCAATGGTAGAATTAATGCTAACGATCCTATTATTTTGGCGCTTGCCAATTCCAGTCTGAAATAATTAGGAAAACCTAAATGAATAAATGCGGATTTTATCATTGGACTTGTAAAATAGGCATATCCGGCAAATAACATCATAATTGTAATTAAGGTAGTACTAACCCAATAAATCACTTTGTCAGTTTTCATATTTCCTAAGTTTATTAATTATTAAATTTTAGGACTTTTTACAGTCTTAAAATCTGTGCTGCATGCTCTTTTGTATTCACTTCTTTAGGCAAAATTACCCTTATGATAGTGCCGGTTTCATCAATTAAAAATGTTGTTCGAAGCATTCGCATATACTGTTTCCCATACATTGATTTTTCACCCCAGGTACCAAAAGTTTCGGATAGTTTCTTGTCCGTATCGGCAATCAGATTGAATGGAAGATTTTGTTTTGATATAAACTTTTGA